>ERZ1026894.257-NODE-257-length-41106-cov-14.958637_pt1 | contig 41106 bp, 29 predicted proteins | sample MGYA00380177_ERZ1026894 | MGnify/ENA primary metagenome ERZ1026894 (study PRJEB33269, sample SAMEA4719813) | human gut metagenome | biome: human-associated habitat; feature: organic feature; material: feces | place: Cameroon | collected 2013-10 ... | reverse complement strand
ATGAGTTTGCCTTTGAGTTAGGCAAGGCTGTGTTTGAGCAAGCTGCTCGTCGTAGTACAAAGATGCTAAAGATGGTGGTCAATACCTTGAAATCCATCAATGGATGTTTTGGCTATGACCCTATTTCCAATACGCCAACTTTCAATCTTTCACTTGGTGATATATCCAATCCATTATATACCTTGGAGGAGATATTTGCTTGTTTGGAACAAGCAGATAAGAAATGTATCGTTGCTATTGATGAGTTTCAGCAGATAGGCTATTATCCAGAGAAGAATATGGAAGCCATTCTTCGAACTCATATTCAGAGATGTAGCAATGCCAACTTTATTTTCTCGGGAAGTGAACGGCATCTTATCACCGAGATGTTTTCAGAAAAAGCATGTCCGTTCTATAATAGTGCCGACATGATGAGCCTTGACGTCATTCCGCTCGATAAATACACAGAGTTTGCCATAGGCTTATTCCGAAAGTTTGAGAAAGACATCCAAGCAGAAGCGATTGCTTTGGCTTATCACACTTTTGGCGGTAATACCTATTATATACAGAAGGTGATGCATGAGGCATTCAACCAAACGGACCAAGGAAGAGCTGCGGATTGTGGGTTGATAGAATCTATCATTCATTCGCTGATATTGGACAATGATCGAAAGTTCAGCGAAATTCTTTCACGGCTCACTTTGCCTCAAAAAGAGCTCCTATATGCAATTGCCAAGGCAGGCATGGCTAAGCAAATCACTTCGGCAGCATTCATTAAAAAGAATAATCTTCGTTCGGCAAGTAGTGTGCAAAGTGCTATTAAGAAACTGATGGAATATCATTTGGTTTCTACCTCACAGGCTACTTATTATATAGATGACCAACTGATGGGGTTGTGGTTGAAGGTATAAGATTTGGGTTATATCATAGGGAATTAAATATATTTTAACTAAAAGATGTCTTGTATAGCAGACATCTTTTACTCATTTTATGCCTTCTATATCATTATTTTTGTTTATCTTTTGAATTGAGATACTGATACAGAGAGGTTTTCTATAAAATAAAAGAGCCTTCCGTAATAACTTCGTTATACAATGGAAAGCTCTTTATATTTTAATGAATGGTGTTACTTAATGGCAATCTTAGCAGATTTCTTTTCCTTTCCGTCAGATACAGTAATAATGTAAATGCCTGAAGGAAGTTGATGTTCTGTAATAGAATGCCATTCGCCATTGGCAGTAGTTTTGCCCGATGCAATGCTTGCTCCTGTGATGCTACTCATTCTGTAAACACATTCCTTGTCTGTGCCATTGATGGCGATATATACACCATTTGTATTTCTAACGTTAAACTGCAAGTTGCCATTTGCTGTGCTTGTAATGCCATTGATAGCAGTGACAACAGGGGTCGTAAACTGTAAGGTCTCTCCGTATGTCGTACCCTTTGAGGTCTTGGCGTATGCACGATAGTTATAGGTAGTGTTTGGGGCGAGGTCTGTGATTTCTGCCTCCATGCTCTGACCTGTAGCCAATACGGTTTGCTTGTCACCAATAGCACGGCTTGCAACGGCATTCTCTGCCCAATACTCGAAACCTTGTTCCGTAATGTCATCAGTTCCTTGCAAGGCGACACCCATAACTTTTGCCGTCGTGCTTTGTACGCTTACTCTTGCGTATGTATGAACGGTTGGCTCGAAATAGCTGAAGTCGCTTGGGTCAAATCCTATCCATTCACCATAATACATTGTTCCGTCATTTGCCTTATAGAATGGGCGTACTTTGTAATAGGATGAAGTGCTGAGGTTGTTGATTCGTCCCTCTAATGTACCACCATAAACCACACCACTTCCCGATTTTGATACTACAACGTCTGGAGCGTCTGTCTTTCTCCACTCAAAGCCTGCGCCTTTTTCCTCGTTCTCGATGTTGGTCTTTGCGCAAACAATGGCTGAGTTATTGCCAAGAACCTTTGGATTTTGAGATTCAATAGTGAGCTTTGCAGTAGTGACATCAAGTGTTGCATATTCTGATGTACCACTAGCGGAAACCCAATATTTAAAACTATACTTAGTGTTAGGGAGTAGGCCTGTTAGTGTGATGTCATCACCTTCGCCTTTATGTTCGTTAAAGTATTTATAATTAAGTTTAGCATCGTCAAGTAAATATGTTCCCTTAATATGGATGCTTGTTGGACCAACACAAATCTTTTGTATAGATGGATTTAAAGACAGTGTTTGTATATATTCATTACTGAAAGTTACTCTATGCTCATTTGTATAAATGGCAAAAGGGGTTATATGGTAATTATTATTTGGAGAGAGGTGGTCAAAACTCATAGCTTCACCATTCCAAGTATATTCTTTACCATCATAGATGAATCCAATACATTTAGGTTGGACAGTTCCTTCATCAGAAATAATTTTTAGTGAATTAATTGTGAATGTTGTTTGGGTACTATTGGTGCTTATTTCAACTTTTGGTTTGGCAGTTCTAACCTCTAAACTATCTTTTCCAATAAATCGTTTACCATTATAAATGGCATATGGACGGAATTTGTAAAGACTATCAGGTATTAATCCTGTTGCTGTGGAAAGCCCCTCTTGTGTTATTTGTTTATATTGTTGGGTTCCGACGCAAAGACTTCCTTCCTCGCTTGGTGATAAACTTTCATCAGAAGTTGCTGTTGTTTTAACAGTTATGCTATTTGTCTTTGTTGAACAATAATAATGGCCATATGAGTAATTGTATTCTTGATTTACTGAATGGTAGTCATATGTAATAGTCAATGTTGGGGTACTTGTTGCAATACTATCAATGTCTATACCTGTTTCAGTAACGACATTGGCTTCTATTTTTTCCCAATGAATTTCTATCTTTTTTGTTTCTTGAGGGGATAAGTTGCTAATAGTGTACGTTCCATCATTATTTATTTTAACTTCTTCATTGTTGAACATTACTTTTTTTACAAGTTTACCTGTCTTTTTTATGTTAGCTGCATTACCATTAATAGGGATGGTAAGTCTCAATGGATATGAGCATAGTTTAAAAGAGACTTTACCCAACAATGTTTCTGTTTGCTCTGTAATATAATACTTATCGAAAGTTTTTACTGTTCCCTCGAAAATCTTTTTTGCTTCTTCTAAGAATGAAGGATGAACATAAACAATACTGTTAACGTCAAGACCTTTTAAAAATGTAAAGTCACTAATTTCGTTGTGAATGTATAATGCTCCAATTTTAGAGTTCTCAAAAATGTTCTCTTGTGGTTTTTCTATAGGGGTTGCTAATTCTAATTCTTTTATATCACAATTTGCAAAAGATTTAGAAAAAATGTTGGTAATGGAGTTTGGAACGATGAGTTTGTTCAATTTACTTGTAGCAAAGGCACCATTCATGATAGTTTTTGTACCATATTTTATAGTATAGTTGTTGCTTCTTGCTGGTGGAAAAGCATAAATGCGGTCATATTTGTCATAAAGCACTCCGTCATTTGATATGAATCTATCATTTTTAGAGTCAACATAAAAATTCTTTAAATTGCTACAACCTTCAAAAGCATTGGCTCCTACATCATAAATTTTTTCACTTAAGGTAATTGATGTTATACTTGTGCAATCTTTGAATGCATCTGCACTAATGCGCATGACAGTATAGTAAGATTTATTGTTGTACCCCCATGTGTAACAAGCAGAGTTAGGGATGACTAAATCATGAGAAGGATAGTAATATCCAATAATCTCAGCATACTTACGGTCACTATCATATACACGGTATCTTATCCCATTGTCGTAAAATGTTAAAAGAGTTGCCGCTTTACTTCCTATGGTTAGGTATAAAAGTGCAAGAAGTAAGAATATTATTTTTCTGAACATACGAATAAAAAATTGGCGTGCAACCGTTCGTGGCTTGCTTACTACTCTGGTTACCGCCAAGTGACCTGCATATACAACAAGCACAGAACGGCTCACGCCAAAATAGGCATGAACCTTCCATCTGCTTGTTCTCGTATATGCGAAAATTGGCGGTATTCGAGTAGCTGAGAACAAGAGCTAAAAGCTCAATATTTTAATATCTCAAAAGTCGAAAACGGAAATGCACATGGTTGATAAATATGAGGGTATGAAGCCCTCGATAATTCATTCTTAAGAGTAGATTCTTAAAGAATCGTTTCTATAGGCATTTCTTGTTCTTTATTTCTGTTTCTTAATCCGTTGTATTTTAAAATTAGACATTTCTGTGAATTAACTCTCAAGGCTATACTAAGCCTATCGGTTGCAAAATTACTCATAATTTCTTTTGTAAGCAAGTTTTTTAGTTAAAATCTTCTTTAAATCGTGAAAATGTATGTTTGAACAACTATAGTATGCTTCTGATATGATAGGCGGTACATAAATTATCAAAAAAAGATAATTTATTTTGGGTAATCCAAAGGAAAAGCTTAACTTTGTACCGTAAAACAAGGAAGAAGTGAAGATATGGTAGTGAATATCAATGTATGTCTTCCTGTGATAAACTGAAAAATTAAAACGAAAGGAATATAAAACATAATGGCAAACGATGCTAAACTTACGCCGATGATGCGACAATTCTTCGAGATGAAATCCAAGCACCCCGAAGCATTGTTGCTTTTCCGTTGTGGTGACTTCTACGAAACTTATTGCGAAGATGCGATAGAGGCTTCCAAAGTGCTCGGCATCACGCTGACTCGCCGTAACAATGGCGGTTCGGCTGGCGGGGCAGAGATGGCTGGATTCCCTCACCATGCACTCGACACCTACTTGCCGAAACTCATCAGGGCTGGCAAGCGTGTGGCTGTATGCGACCAACTGGAGGACCCAAAGAAGAAGCGACAGGAAATCAAGGGCAAGAAAGGCTTGAGCCAGATGGACAAGATGGTGAAGCGTGGCATTACCGAACTGGTGACTCCGGGTGTGGCGATGGGCGACAACGTCTTGAACTACAAGGAGAACAACTTCCTCGCTGCTGTCCACTTCGGTAAGGCTGCTTGTGGCGTGAGCTTCCTCGACATCTCTACGGGAGAATTCCTCACCGGTGAGGGTACGCCCGACTATGTAGAGAAGTTGATGGGCAACTTCCAGCCGAAAGAGGTGCTTTATGATCGTGCCATGAAGTCGAAGTTTGAGCAAAACTTTGGTACCAAGTATTGTACTTTTGAGTTGGATGACTGGGTGTTTACCGAGCAAACCGCCCGACAGAAACTCTTGTCTCATTTCAAGACGAAGTCACTGAAAGGTTTCGGTGTGGAGCACCTGAAGAATGGTATCATCGCCAGCGGTGCCATCATGCAATACTTGGAGATTACTCAGCATACCCAAATCAAGCATATCACGGCTCTCTCTCGCATCGAGGAGGATAAATTTGTGCGCATGGACCGCTTTACCATCCGCAGCTTGGAGTTGGTGGCTCCGATGCAGGAGGATGGTTCGTCACTTCTCAATGTCATCGACCGAACGGTGACGGCGATGGGAGGTCGTATGCTCCGTCGATGGCTTGTTTTCCCTCTGAAGGATGTTAAACCCATCAATGAGCGACTCGACATCGTGGAGTATTTCTTCAAGGAGCCTGAGTTCCGTCAGCTCCTCGATGACCAGTTCCATCGCATCGGCGACTTGGAGCGTATCATCTCCAAGGTGGCAGTGGGCAGAGTATCGCCTCGTGAGGTAGTGCAGTTGAAGAATGCCCTGGAGGCTATCCAACCTATCAAGATTGCCTGCGAACATGCCAAGAACGAAGCCCTCCAGAGAGTGGGCGACCAACTCAACCTCTGTGAGACGCTGCGAGACCGTATCGCCAAGGAGATTCAGCCCGACCCACCGCAGCTCGTCAACAAGGGCGATGTCATCGCCGATGGCTATAATGCTGAGTTGGATGACCTTCGTTCCATCAGTCGCCACGGCAAGGATTATCTGCTCAAGATACAGGAGCGAGAGATCGAGAAGACGGGTATCTCCAGTTTGAAAGTGGGATATAACAATGTCTTCGGCTATTACCTCGAAGTGCGCAATACCTTCAAGGACAAGGTGCCTGCCGACTGGATTCGCAAGCAGACCTTGGCGCAAGCCGAGCGATATATCACCCAAGAATTGAAGGAATATGAGGAAAAGATATTGGGAGCTGATGAGAAGATTTTGATATTGGAAGCACAGCTTTTCAATGAGTTGATAGCTGCCATGCAGGAGTATATCCCCCAGATTCAGATCAATGCCAATCTCATCGCTCGTATGGATTGCCTTCTCTCCTTTGCCAAGGCATCGGATGAGAATCGCTATGTGCGTCCTGTTATTGACGATTCCCAGGTGCTCGACATCAAGCAAGGTCGTCACCCTGTGATAGAAACTCAGTTGCCATTGGGCGAGCGATATGTGCCAAACGATGTGCTGCTTGATACCGAGAAACAGCAGATTATGATGATTACGGGTCCTAACATGGCTGGTAAATCGGCTCTCTTGCGTCAAACGGCACTGATTGTACTGTTAGCCCAAGTGGGATGTTTCGTGCCGGCAGAGAGCGCAAGAGTGGGCTTGGTTGATAAGATTTTCACTCGTGTGGGAGCGAGCGACAATATTTCCTTGGGCGAATCAACCTTTATGGTGGAGATGACTGAGGCGGCGAATATCTTGAACAATGTATCGCCACGCTCGTTGGTACTCTTTGATGAGTTGGGTCGTGGTACTTCCACCTACGATGGCATTTCCATCGCTTGGGCTATCGTGGAGTATCTGCATGAGCATAAGAAGGCGCAAGCTCGTACGCTCTTCGCCACTCACTATCATGAGTTGAACGAGATGGAGAAGAACTTCCCTCGCATCAAGAACTTCAATGTGAGTGTGAAGGAGGTAGATGGCAAGGTTATCTTCCTACGTAAGTTGGAACCGGGCGGCAGTGAGCACTCCTTCGGTATTCATGTGGCGGAGATAGCTGGTATGCCTCGCAGCATCGTGAATCGTGCCAATGTCATCTTGAAGCAGTTGGAGGATGACAATGAGGGAGTAGGAGGTGCTGGCAAGCCGAATGTGCAGCATCTCGACGAACCGAAGGATGGCGTACAGCTCAGTTTCTTCCAGCTCGATGATCCTGTGCTCTGTCAGATACGTGATGAGATACTCGGCTTGGATGTCAACAATCTCACACCTGTTGAGGCTTTGAACAAGCTCAACGACATCAAGAAGATATTATTGGGGAGATAATTTCTCACTCTTGTAGTAGTGGGCGAAGTTGGCAAAAGGAGCTGTGATGACCTCGGAGCTGCTACCCGTGTAGATATGACCGTATGGGTCGATAGCCTTGATGGTGATGTGGGCATCTGGCGAGGTAGGCTCATAATAGAAGAGGTGATTCATCAAGAGATAACCATTCTGCTTGCTGATGAAGCGATAAGGAGCGCACTGGATGTACTTGTGGTGATAACCCGTGGCAAAGGCATCCTGATTCTTGCTGCTCAGACGCTTCATCGGGTACTCCTTGCCATTTTCCAAGGCATATATCTTCCAACGGGAGTCGGCGTTGAAGACATTGGCTATCAAGATATGCTTGCCCTTCTCCAACTTCCAATCCTCCGCATAACTCTCACCATTGTAGTCGGTGTCGGCACGGAAGAGGGTCATCTGTTTGGTCTTGTCCCAGAAAGTGCCCTTGTAATAGCAATCAGACAGTTGGGTGCCCTTGAAGGTATAGACGTAGTAGCCATTTGGCGTACCACAGATATTGATGTTGGATTGCCAAATATTGCCACAAGCTGCGGCATGGCAATGCTCCATCACGTGTTTGCCTTCATATTCTATCTCGTGGTTGAGGGCGAAGTGGGTGTGGCCGCAGAAGAGTTCATACCCGCCCTTGAACTCCTTCAGGAGAGCCAGGAGCGAGGAGAGGCGAGAAGAGGTAAAGTGACCTTCTTCTGTCTCTATGCCCACTGGTTTGGCATTCTTGAAAGGTGTGTTGCCAAAGGTGAATGGGATGTGATAACAGAGGATGACCTTCTTGTCCTTTGGAGTGAGGGCGAGGTCTTCCTTGAGCCATTTCACTTGCGTGGCGTGAAGTTCGCCAGGTGAATAATATCCTTTTCGGGTGAAGAAACAGTTGTTGATGCAGACATAGTGCTCGTCGCCACGGTCGAAGGAGAAGTCGGTAGGACCGAAACTGTCCTCCCACTTGCGTTTGTAGAGAGCCTTGCCGTCTTGGTCGTGGTTGCCGATGACAGAGAATAGACGCATCTCCGATGAACCCAAAGCCTCTCTTATCTGGCGCTCCAACTGGGCGTTGTAACCACCATAATATTGTACGTCATCGCCCATGCTGAGACCATATACCGGCGTGCCGTTGGGCAGATTGCGGATGGTGGTCTTGATGTCCTTCATCGTCTGCGTGGTGAATCGCTCCAAGTCGCTTTTCTTCACGGGATTGTCATCGGGAGAAGTGTAATAAGGATTGAAGGCATTGGTTACCTGTGGGTCACCGATGACGATCATCTTATAGTGATTTTCCTTGCCACCGGGAAGTCGGGTCAAGGTGAAGTCATACACTTTCTTGTCGTTGCTTACAGTTTGGTAGAAGCAAGCCGTGCGGTCGGTTTCCGAATGAGTGGGAACCTCGCAGTCGGCAGGTACGGAATAATAGATGAAGCGAGCCAAACTATCTCGCTTCATCTGATAATGTCCTAAGGAATCGGTCTTTACACAGGTATATCCATCACTCACGATGACATCAGCCACTCCGTTGCCATCCGTGTCGGTGAGTGTGCCAGAGATGTTGAAGTCCATCTTCTTGACGGTAGGTTTTACCTTCTTGACGGTATCTACGGCTTGTGGTTTCGGTTTCTGCGTTATCGTCTTTTTGGCAATGATGGGTCTCTGTGGGCTGGTCTTGCGTAGGCGCAAGGTTACCCCGATTGCCACGAGAGCGCAGCAAACCAATGAGATGATGCCTATGTACATTTGTCGCCTATTCATGCTGTGATTGATGTCATGCCTTGGCTTTTCGCCGATAGTCCTTTTTTATTTTTCTAGGAGCTGACTTCTCTTGAAGCTGGAGGCGATGCTCCAAATGCCCAGGAGGATGAGAGGGATGCTGAGTATCTGTCCCATATCCATAGGCAAACCTGCCTCGAATGCCACCTGAATCTCCTTTGTATATTCGATGAAGAAACGGAAGGTGAATATCAAGGTGAGGCATAGTCCGAAGTAGAGACCCGTGCCCACGCTCTTCGGTCCTTTCTTCTTGTAGATGAAGATGATGAGGAGGAAGATGATGAGATAGGCGATAGCCTCATAGAGTTGCCCTGGATGGCGTGGGTATTGGTCTTCCTTGACGAAGATGAATGCCCATGGCACATCGGTCACCTTGCCGATGATCTCGGAGTTCATCAAGTTGCCGAGACGGATGAACATGGCGGCGATGCCAGAGCAGATGCCCATGTTGTCGAGCACCACCCAGCCCTTTACCTTCACGTTGTGGCAGTAGAGCCATATCGCCACAAACATGCCGAATACGCCTCCGTGACTTGCCAATCCCTCATAGCCCGTGAGTTTCCAACTGCCATCGGGCATGTGATGGAATGGTATCAGCATTTCGATGACGTGATCCCACTGTGAGAGGAAATACTCCGGCTGATAGAAGAGGCAATGCCCCAAGCGTGCTCCCACCAAGATGCCGATGAAGATGTAGAGGAAAAGTGGTTCAAACTTCTCTGCCTCTATCTTCTGCTCCTTGTAGAGACGCTGCATCAACAGGTAGCCGAGCAGCAATCCCACGAGCCAGCAAGTGGAGTAGTAACGAATGGTCAAGGGACCCAGATGCGCCAAGATGGGATTTGGGTCCCATACGATAAAGTTGAGTAAATTTGCCATTATACATTAAATCTGAAGTGCATGATGTCGCCATCCTGTACCACATACTCCTTGCCCTCGATGCCAAGCTTTCCAGCCTCGCGAACGGCAGCCTCGGAACCATACTTGATGTAGTCGTCGTACTTGATGACCTCGGCACGGATGAATCCCTTCTCGAAGTCGGTGTGGATGACACCAGCGCACTGTGGAGCCTTCCAGCCCTTGTGATAGGTCCATGCCTTCACCTCCATCTCACCAGCGGTGATGAAGGTCTCCAGGTTCAAGAGAGCGTATGCTTTCTTGATGAGTCGGTTGACACCACTCTCCTCCAAGCCGAGTTCCTCCAAGAACATCTGCTTGTCCTCGTAGGTTTCGAGCGATGCGATGTCTTCCTCAGTCTTGGCAGCGATGACCATGCACTCTGCACCTTCCTCGGCAGCGATAGCCTCTACCTTCTTGCTATACTCATTGCCAGTCTTGGCAGATGCCTCATCGACATTGGCCACGTAGAGCACTGGTTTGGTAGTGAGAAGGAACAAGTCGTGAGCGGCTTTCTCCTCTTCCTTGGTATCAAATTCGCCTACGGAACGAGCGTTCTTGCCTTGCTCCAATACAGCCTTGTAAGCCTCCAAGACCTTTACCATGGTCTTGGCGTCCTTATTGCCTGCAGCGGCAGTCTTCTGCTGCTTGGCAAGTTGTGACTCGATGGTCTCCAAGTCCTTGAGCTGCAACTCGGTGTCGATGATGCTCTTGTCCTCCAATGGGTCAACGGCAGCACCGCCCTCACGTACGATGTTATCATCATCGAAGCAACGGATGACGTGGATGATAGCATCACACTCACGAATATTTCCCAAGAACTTATTACCAAGACCCTCGCCCTTGCTAGCACCCTTGACAAGACCTGCGATGTCAACAATCTCGCAAGTAGCTGGTACGATACGACCTGGGTGAACGATTTCTGCCAACTTGTTGAGTCGCTCATCTGGTACGGTGATGACACCCAAGTTTGGTTCGATAGTACAGAAAGGGAAGTTAGCTGCCTGTGCCTTTGCACTAGACAGACAGTTGAACAATGTGGATTTTCCTACGTTAGGAAGACCCACAATACCACATTTTAATGCCATTTTATCTTTAAACGTTTAAATTTCTGCGTGCAAAGTTACTGCAAATTGGAGACAATACAAAATAAATCGTGGTAAATTAACTAAAAAGTGCTACTTTCTCACGATATACCCCTTGTTAGCCAAGTTTCTCCTTGATGATGCTCTGTGCAGAAACTTCCAAATGTGATTTCTGCCCCTGTCCTATGAACTCTATCATCTCTTCCTCTTCCATTTCTTCCTGGCGTGCTTCCAGGCGTTGGTTCATTTGCTCCACTTCCTTCAACCTTTGCAGGAGCTTGTCATTTCTCACTTGGTAGATGACGATGAAAGCTACGATGACGGAAACCGAAGAGACGTTGAGGCTCATGGTGCCCCATGCCCAGATGTTAAACCTACCGTCTTCGAGTAACCAGTAGAGCAGGGGATTGCCGGCATTGAACCAACTCACGAATGTGAGCAGCATGGCACCGAGGATAGGGGTATTGATGAGGAAGATCAGCGACTCACGGAATGAGGTGGAGGAGAATACTTATGCTGCCTTTGTGGAGTATGGCAAGATGATACCACGATGGGGTATGTGGAGTTTGGGCGTGAGATATGAGCATGTCGATTTCAGTTATAAGGATGCCCTGGCTTCTTCTGCCAACTTGAGTTGCCGTCACGACCATCTCTATCCTTATCTCAGTTGGGCAACTCGTATAGGCGAGGTGCAAGGTTCGGTTTCATATGCCGTGAAGACTCGCCGTCCAAACCATTGACGATGATGGTGACGGGTTGGCTCATATCTATGAGTTACTTGTTGAGATAGATTCTCAACTTGCCGCCTGTGGCATTCGAGTAGGAACGGTTGAACTTCATCTCGATGCCCCACTGCTTGTCTTTCTGCTGTACATTGACGGATGTCATTTCTGCGGCAAAGTCTTTGGCCTTTTCGATGATTCCTTCGAAATTGCGCCATTGGCTATATCCAAGTACTTTTAGAGTTGTGATAATTCTCGCAAAGTTACGCTTTTTATTTGATTACGACAACTTTCTAACGAGAAAAGTGTCGTAATCTCATAAAAAATCAGAGATTACGACACTTTGATGATATTTGTGGTCTTATCTAAGCCATTACAACCTTATTCCAAACTTGGGTTGTCTTATCCCTTCCACAACCCATGCAGGTTGCAATATTCGCGAGCCGTTACCTCCTTGGCATCCGTCAGGAAGATGGCCTCTGGCTTCTCGCCAGGCTTCAGCTCATGGCGAAGCACATCGGTAGGGGTGAGCAACTCTATCCACTGGATGTAATGCTCTGGCAGCATCGGATGCTCTGCGCTTCCTACCTTTACACGATAGCCGCCCTCGATGGCTTCTATCACGGGCACATGCTTCTCCTTGGCACCATCCGTGGTGTTCTCTTTCATCTGCTTCATCGGCTGACCGCAACAACTCAGCACGGCACCAGGATTTACTACTTCCACTACGTTGCCACATACCGTGCAACGATAGATTTCTCTTGTCTTTGTCATAATCGTTCCTCCTCTAGAAAGGTTAAAATGATGATAGCATAAAGCCCGATGAGGCTCTATGGGAATGATGGCGGAGAGATTACTCCTCTACAGGGGAGAACTCGTCCTTGCCAACTCCGCAAAGTGGGCATACCCAATCGTCTGGGATGTCCTCGAAGGCTGTTCCTGGGGCAATGCCGCCATCAGGGTCGCCTACTGCTGGGTCATATACCCAACCACATACGTCACATACATACTTCTTCATAATGTTTCTGTTTTTGAGGTTAATACTGCGTTGATTTCACTCTTATCCATCAAGTCTGACGGACATGTGTCAGAAGAGCGCGTCATGCTTGATAGATGTTGCAAATTTACGATTTTATCCGATAGGTTCAAAGTATTTTTAGGCAAATGATGTTAAAAGGAGCATTTTTCGGGAAAAGCGTGCTTGGAGTATGACGAATATGTTGTATTTTTGCGAGCGATATTCATTTGAAAATGATAAAACTGATGGAAATAAAACTCAAAACTTGCGCCATTGCCCTTGCGATGGCTTGCGCTTGCTCGCCGGCTTGCGCGGAGAATTTTATCGCTGAGACTTCTCTTCGTAATGATCTTTCTTCGGAGAATGATTCCCAGCATTATCAGCCGACCCCTGAGAACCTGGAGTCTCGAAAGGAGTTCCAAGACGACAAGTTTGGTATCTTCTTGCACTGGGGATTGTACAGTATGCTCGCCACGGGCGAATGGACGATGACCAACAAGGACTTGAACTACAAGGAGTACGCCAAGTTGGCGGGTGGCTTCTATCCTTCCCATTTCGATGCGGCGAAGTGGGTGGCAGCCATCAAGGCTTCGGGAGCCAAGTACATCTGCTTCACCACTCGCCATCATGAGGGCTTCTCGATGTTCAAGACGAAGTATTCGGATTACAACATCGTGGATGCCACCCCTTTCCATCGTGACATCCTCAAGGAACTCGCCGATGAATGCCACAAGCAGGGCATCCGACTCCACCTCTACTACTCGCATATCGACTGGTATCGTGAGGATGCCGTGTGGGGCAGAACGGGTCGTGGCACAGGTCGCCCGAACCCTAAGGGCAACTGGAAGAGCTACTATCAATTCATGAACAACCAGCTCACCGAGCTCCTCACCAATTATGGCAAGATAGGGGCGATATGGTTTGATGGTTGGTGGGATCAAGACCAAAATCCTGATTTCGACTGGCAACTGCCGGGGCAATACAGTTTGATTCATCGTCTGCAACCGGCTTGCTTGGTGGGCAACAATCATCACCAGGTGCCTTTCGAGGGCGAGGACATCCAAATCTTCGAGCGTGACCTCCCCGGCGAGAACAAGGCTGGACTTTCGGGACAAGACATCAGTCCTCTGCCGCTCGAAACCTGCGAGACGATGAACGGCATGTGGGGCTACAAGATAACCGACCAGGATTACAAATCGACCAAGACTTTGATTCACTATCTCGTGAATGCGGCGGGCAAGAATGCCAACTTGCTCATGAACATTGGTCCTCAGCCCGATGGCGAACTCCCTGCCGTGGCTTTGGAGCGACTGGCTGAGATGGGCGAGTGGATGAAGACCTATGGCGAGACTATCTATGGCACTCGTGGCGGCATCGTGGCTCCTCACGACTGGGGCGTGACCACCCAGAAAGGCAATCGTCTCTTCGTGCATATCCTCAATCTGAAAGACAAATCGCTCTTCCTTCCTACCGGAAATCGCAAGGTGAAGAAGGCTTTCGACTTCGTAAGCAAGAAGGCGGTGAAGGTAGAGAAGTGTGATGGAGGCGTAGTGATAACGCTCGATCAAGTGCCAACTGATGTGGATAAGGTCGTGGAAATCGCCTTGTGATGGATATTATTAATAAATTTAACTCGCTCTAAATAGGACTTCTATTGAATATCAAGAAGTTGTAAAAATATCTATTCTATATAGGTAACGATATGGAAACGAGCGGACTTCTGCTCGTTTCTGTATTTTGCAATATGCAAAGAACATTTTTATATGGCTGCAAAGATACGACATTTTTCTAAATCTCGCATAGCTTGCAAGGAGAAAATCATGGAAATCAGAACTTTTTACGTTAAAATCCATATTTGATAAGTAGATTTTGAAGAAAATATTTGGAGTTTCCAATTAAAAAGAGTATTTTTGCAGCAACAAATCCCACCACGCCTCTCAACGATGCGTACCACGGTGGGACTTCGCTTTTTATAAAGGGTATATGGATTACGACAAACAACCGATAAACGTAGATGAACAGGTTGCCTTGCTCCAGAACAGAGGGCTGGTGATAGAAGATATTGCAACTGCCAAATTGCAGCTTCGCAATATCAGTTATTTTCGTATTGCCAGTTACCTACGATATATGGAGGAAGACAGACAGTTTCATCATTATAAACTGGGTAGTACATTTGAACAAGCCATCGACCTTTATCTCTTTGACAAAGAACTTCGTCAACTTATATTCAAGGCAATTCAAGATATAGAGATTTCTCTTCGGACCAAAATGATTCAGATATTTTCTATGGAGCATGGCGCATTTTGGTTTATGGATGCATCATTGTTCAAGAATGCAGACTTTTATGAAGGCTGCCTTGACAATATCAAGAAAGAGGTGTCTCGTTCAAATGAAGATTTCATCAAGGAGCATTCCGAGAAATATACTTTCCCTTCTCTCCCTCCTGTGTGGAAAACATTGGAGGTCGTTTCGTTTGGTACGCTTTCCAAATTATTTTGTCTGTTTAAGGACAATCGTCTTAAAAAGCAAGTGGCAAGAGAGTTTGGACTACCTCAATACACTTACTTGGAAAGTTGGATAAGGTGCATAACCGTGCTTCGCAATTGTTGTGCACACCATGCTCGTATATGGAATAGGCGTTTTGCCTTGAAGCCACAATTGTCAAATCGGCTTCCCCTTGCTTGGATTGCTCCAACCCAAAAGCCTATCAAACTGTACCAGCAGTTATGCACCTTATTATATATGGAGCAAACTATAACTCCTTGTATGGATTTGAAAAACTCTCTGCTCAGATTGTTTGCAGATTATCCCTATATTGATTTGCATGCCATGGGATTTCCTAAGCATTGGCAAGATGAGCCATTGTGGAGATAGCAGTTTGGTATTCGGACTAACTTATCCGAATACCTGCTGCCATAAAGTTTTGTTGCTAATGATGATTCTTACATCTGCTTTCATATACTTTTGCAATACAGACTTTATACTATTCCCTTGTGTATTAATCGTAGTTGTTGCCACAAAATAGTTGCCATCTTCCTTATGTACAAGCTTTGTGCTATGGCTTGTCACATCAAATTGATAAGAAATATTATCGTAGCCTTCAAAGGTAACATGAGCTGTTTTTGGCTCTTTGAAGAGATACAGATACTTGTATGGTACAAATACCTGTACCGTTCTATGATTAACAACCTCACCGTTAGTCTCTATGGATATAGGATAAGGTATTTTGTAGAATGCGACAGCGAGGGCAAGGACTATGATAGTAATGATTACAGTCCCCAAGCTGACGAGACGAGGAGGAACTTTGCCTATCACATTCCTCACCTTCTCGCTTCTCAACTCTATATTATCTAATTCTTTTTCTTTCTGTTCCATGTCAAAAACATTTTAGTTTCCCAATTCCAACTGATTCTTCACCAAATTATAGTATGCACCCCGCTTGGCTGTCAATGAATCATGATTGCCAGCCTCAACCACCTTACCATGATCTATGACTACGATTTGGTCGGCATTCTTCACTGTACTTAGTCGATGTGCAACGATTACAACCGTCTTGCCTTTATAGAACTTGTCCAGGTTCTCCACGATGCTTCTCTCGTTGTTGGCATCAAGCGAGTTGGTTGCCTCGTCAAGGAAAATGTAGTCAGGATTCTTATAGACAGCTCTTGCTATCAGAATGCGCTGCTTCTGTCCTTGGCTCAGTCCTATACCATCACGCCCTATCTTCGTGTTAAACTTCAGCGGCAAAGCCATCACGTAATCCTTGATGCAAGCTATCTCGGCAGCTTTCAGCAGACGTTCCTTGTCTATGTTGCCATCATCAACGGCTATGTTTCTTGCTATGCTTTCCGAGAAAATAACACCATCCTGCATGACAACGCCACATTGCCTGCGCCACCACTTTTTGTTGATTGTGTTAATATCAGTATTACCGATGTTGATTTGCCCCTCCAATACTGGATAATAGCCGAGCATCAAACGAATGAGAGTTGTCTTTCCGCTGCCAGATGCACCAACGATTGCCGTTACTTTGCCTTGTGGAATGTGGATGTTCACATCATCTATGGTCTCGTGCAAGGCATGCGGATCGTACTTGAACATGATGTTCTTGATATTTATCCCCTCGTCTTTATTCTCTATTGAAGTTTTCAAGCCTTCTTTTCCATTCTCGTCATCCATCTGATGAATCTCGTTGATACGTTCCAAGCTTATCTTCACATCTTGCAGTGAATAGAAGAAGTTCATCAGTTGCTCTACTGGCGAGTTTAGCTGACCGATGATGTATTGCACGGCGAGCATCATACCAAGTGTCATTTGCCCATGAATTACAGCAGTTGCAGCCACTACCGTGATGATGATGTCCTTCACCTCATTGATGAAGATGCTTCCAGCCTCCTGTATTTGTTGGAGCTTGAGTGACTTCATCTGCACACCGAATAGGTCTGCTTGAGTATCTTCCCATTCCCATCTTCTGCGTTGCTCACAATCCTGCAACTTGATTTCCTGCATGGAAGTAATAAACTCGTAGGTCTTATTGTTGTTGATGGCTTGTTGTTCAAACAATTCATAGTCGAGCACTTTTCTTCGCTTCAAGAACAAGGTCATCCATCCGCCATAGAGGATACTTCCCAACAAAAAGATGGCGAACACCAATTTGTTATAGAAGAACAATACCACCGAGAATACCATGAAGGTGAGCATAGCAAAGGTGATATTGAGCGTCTGCTGTGTAAGAAAGTTGTTTACACGGCTATGGTCGTTCATCCTTTGCATCAAATCTCCCATAAGTTTCGTGTCAAAGAAAGACATCGGCAACTTCAAGAGTTTGATGAAGAAGTCGCTTACCAATGATATGTTGATACGCAGAGAAATGTGAAGCAGCAGCCATCTGCGAATAAAATCAATAGCAGTACGACTTATAGTAAGCATCAATTGTCCCAACAAGATAAGCCAAACGAATCCAATGTCTTGGTTCTTAATGCCGACATCCACAATGGACTGTGTGAGGAATGGCAAGACGAGTTGTAAAAGACTACCAACAATCAAACCTAAAATGATTTGCCCAAAATACTTGCGATATTTTTTCACATAACCAAAGAGAAAGCAGAAAGACCTTTTCTCTTTTACGTTCTCTTCCCCTTTCATCTTATAGGTAAAGAATGCAGGAGTGGTTTCCAAGAACATGGCGATGCCTTTGTCTTCACCATTTGCCCTTGTGCTTATCCAATGTTTTTTAAATTCATTAAGGTCATAAGTTACCAATCCTTTTCCAGAATCTGCTACATAGAACTTCTTCCTATTCTTCACCTTGTATAAAACAACAAAGTGATTCTGATTCCAATGTAGAATACATGGTAGAGGTACTTCGCTTAAAATCGAAGTTGTTGCTCTTGCACATGTGGCATGTAAGCCAAGCGTATTCGCAGCTTCGTTGATGCCTAGCAGAGACACCCCTTCTGTAGTGGCAAAACAAAGTTTCGACAGAGAATCCATAGAATATTCTCTGCCGAAATATTTGCATACCATTTGCAAGCAGGCTATGCCGCATTGCCTGGAATCGTGCTGATGTATAATTGCTATTTTCTTCATTATAAATCTTGAAAATCAAGAAATCACATTCTGTTCTTCTGGGCTTCTCCCGCACCAGTTCCCTTATACTTACTTCTTGATGTATTGAATTTATATCTGACGGTAAGGGAAACCTTACTTGTTGACAGTCCATCATATACCATTTCCTTCATCTTGCCAAAATGAGCAATCATGTGGCTGCTGTTTGTCCCAAACAAATCATAAACGAAGAGCTGGCAAGATAGGCGATTCTTCCAGAAATCCTTATATACGGACAGGTTGGTGCAAAACATAGGTTTGTACAAATACTGATTCTTCTCATGGCCTTTTGTCGTATATGACATCATCCACGTAAACATTGCCAACTTGGTGCTGAAGGTATTGTCGAATCGGAATGAAGCCATTGGCTTATTGAGTGACTTCCCATCATGCGTTTCCATGTCAAACCATTGCTTGTCGATGGATGCGGTAAATGAAGGATGCCAAAAGCCAAAAGCAGGAGTCAAACTTAGAGATGCCTCAACATCATCATACGCATTTCCATTGACAGGTTTCAACAAGCCTATTGCAGGGTTGTCCTTATATGTTTCCACATTCGACAGTATCGGATGAGAAGTATGGCAATAGGTTACATCGAATGTCAGCCACTTGTAAGCCAACTCATAGTTGAGATTTCTGCTTATCTCCGATACCAAGAATGGATTTCCCGTCTCATATGTGTAACGATTGTCGTATTGGATGCCGCTACGCAAGTTCTGGTAGGAAGGACGGTTGATGTCGGCAGCATAGCTCAATTGCATCTGTACTTTTCCAACAGGCATTGATAGGCTGAGAGATGGGAACCAATTGCCATACGACTTGCTTTGCCCTGGCATATACTTACCATACTCATAGTAACTGAAGTCGATGTATTCATATCTCAGTCCTGCCTCCACGCTCAAATCTCCAAAATCCCTTGAATAGGTCAGGAACGAAGATGTCATGCTTTCCGTGATACGGCTGTCATCATCCGATGCCAAGTCTGTTGGCACCACTTGATACTTGGAGTTACGGTGTGTATTGGAATACTCACCACCCACGGACAACTCTCCACCGAACAGAGGATAAGAAAGCACCAATTTGGATGCTATCAGATGATAGTTCTTGTTGGTCAAGCTATGAGCCGTTTGGTTTCTTGCGTCCATCCCTGTTTCCTTGTATTGCTCTTCGGTAACATCGTTCTGGGAATCCTTAGACCAAAGCCAATCCGTATTGAAGTCGATGCCCAGTTTGCCTATTTTTCCGACATAATAAACATTGCTAGAAAGATTACTCTTTTGCCAAAAGAAATCTATATGGCTATCTGAGTTTTCAGACAACACTTCATCTTGTAATATAGACGAACACATACTGCCATCCCATGATTCTTTTGGATTTCTCAAAAAACCAAAGCTGGCACCGATGGAGTTGTTGGCATCCAGCTGGAAACTGGCATTCAAGCGAAAGTTCATGGATTCGGTGATGCCAACCTGTCTTATCTCACTTGTTTGATTCCAGGTCTTGCCGAGATAAGTTATCTGTTGCAAGTCTTTGTTATCTGGCTGATACTGTCTAGCTCCAAAGGCGTATGCGCCAAGTTCCAAACCATTCTTGCGATAGCTCAAGTTCAATTTTCCAAATCCGCCAAAGTTCTTCTTTTCATCATAATTGCCTGTACTAGAGGCATCAAGTCCGAATCCCTCACCTTGCATCTTCTTCGTTGTGATTCGGATGACCGCCTTGGTGCTTGCTGCATAGCGTGCACCAGGGGTGGTGATTACTTCCACCGACTTGATGTTATCGGAATGCAAGCGATCGAGTTCACTTTTATCCCTCATTTCTCGTCCATTGATATAGATGACAGGCTCTCCACGTCCAAATACCTTGATGCTACCATTTTGCGCAGACACATTAGGGATGCGGTCGAGCAAGTTTTCCATGGTTCCAGCCTTTTCGAGCACAGAGCCAACCACGGTAGTTGTCATTCCTCCATTCTTTAAGATGGTCTTAGGCAAAGAAGATTTTATCACCACTTCACCCAGCATCTTGCTATCTTCTTCCATCTTAATAACACCCACATTCTCGCCCACGCAATCCTTGCAAACGGTCTTATATCCCACGGAAGTCACCTTGATGATTCCGTCATTGCAAGGTGAGTCGATGGAGAAGCAGCCATCCACTCCACTCACTGCCCCCTTGACGAAAGCTGAGTCTTGGCGATTTAAAAGCACGATATTGGCGAAAGCCAAAGGCTCGCCCTTAGCATTCGTAATCTTACCTGTGATATTCTGGGCCTGTACTTGACAGTTTGCCAGCATACATAAAAATAACAAAATAATATTTACTTTCATAAATATCTCATTTTTTATTATATATCTGTATTTGCAATTTTTTCTAATATACGATGCCATGTTTCTGGGCAACTTCGTATCCTATAAATAATTACTAGTATATCTTCTATACCCTTTTGTACTTTGGCACATATAGCTTTGTTTGGAACTGAAGCTAAAATCTTATGTCTGCTATCATAAAACTTTTGTACAACACACCCACCACATAGTGGCTTAGCCCAACAAGAATTGCAGCATTGATTGTCTGAAAAACTCAAATGATTCTTATATATCGAGTCCAATATGCCAACTTCCCTTATGTCACCAATAATATTGTTCTTTTGCCCATTTAGCAATTGACATGCATATATTTCTCCCGATGAAGATATAGTAATTCTATCTTGGGAAATAGAACAAAAGGACTGAGGCTTTTTTGTTGCTAAAGAATATAATATGTGCCAGAAGTCATTTGGTAAACATTCAAAATTCGTTTTCAGGATGTCTGTTTGGTTAATCGTTTCCAAACTGCTATTCAAACAGTCTAATCCCAACGAACTCTCATCTACAACTATGCCTTTTATTCCAAAATAAGAAGTAAGGAAGCTTTTGACATCATATCTCGTATATCCTTTTTCCTCATGAGCTTTTGTGTAAGTTGCTTCATATTGTAATTCAACATTCTCCATTTTTTTGATGTAATGTATGAAATTTGAGATTCTCAGAAAACTCCCATTCCCATTTGGATAGACACGATTATAATTATTTATGTCTTCATTTCCATCAACACTTACGGTTATGCTACAGATGTATTTTCCTATCATTTGCAATATGGCACGGTTATATATGGTACCATTAGTAACAAGTGTGAACTTTGGATTTAAACATCCTCCATCTTTATGTCTATCTTCAAATTCTTTACAGATGAATTCGACTATTTTCCAATTAAGAAGGGGTTCACCACCAAAGAACATGATACATTCTAGTTCATCCAATTCTCGATAACAAAAATTTACGAATTCTAAAGCGGTTTCTTTATCCATAATGAACCTGTTTCCTCCATAATTGCCACCACCTGCATAACAATATTTACATCTTAAATTGCAATCATTTGAAACGCATAAAGTTATACGTTTGAACTTTCTGTGAGAAGTCAGTACTTTAGACGTGTTTTCTGCTTGTTTTATATTTTGCGCCAGATTGCCATCTCTGTTAAAAGAACTTGCTGGATACAATTCCATTCTGTCACTAACAAAAACAAGAGATGTTTTGTCTTTAAAAATATAATGTATATTTCTGTCCATACGAAAATGATTAAATGTTGAAAATCAAGGATGGGGTTCTCATTTAGAGAGAATCCTATCCATTAATTTAACACCAGCAGATGATTCCACCACCACTACCTGTTGGCTTTTGATTTCCGTTATTAACTGATTTCTTGCCACCTAAGATATTGGAAAGCTCGTCAAAGCTTACAGGTGAAAACTGGCTGTTTTTCTCTTGCTCCAAAGAGAGCATTTCTGTCTGTAACATACCATTATAATCTTTATACCTACACTTTACTATTAGCCTTTCGGTACTTGCTCCTTTTTGCCTGTCTGGTCAGGATATATAATATTGTTGACTCTACTATTTTCTTTCGATGGTGCAAAAGTACTAAGTTCCTCACATTTTGCTATTACACTTTTGGGTAATAGATGTTGATTAACAAATATTTTTACCCATTTGTGTAATCATGCTAGTCCGCATAAGTAACTATACTTAGAGTAAAACCCCATAACACCTTGTTTGTTCGAAGATATTGGTACCGTTTCTGAGGTCAAATAATAGATAGACTCACCTAATTGCTCTGTTACAAATCCAAGTGCATTCATGACTTTCAAGAGCTTACTGTCAATTTCTGCAACCATATAACTATTGTTGTCGCCGACTATTGGCTGTACAGCTAAAGCCATAAGTCTTTTGAATAGTGTAAATGTGGATATTCCCGCAGCAGAATCTATTGCAAAGCGGCCAACATGCCAATAGTTGAACTTTTTATCAGAATGTATAGCTTTCAATGGGTTGATGCCATAGATCTTCTCCAAGGGCAATTCTGTTTGACGATTCCAAAGGAAAACTCGAATAGAACCTAATATTTTTTCATGATGGTCTCTTACTATATAAATATAGGTGTTGTCACCATATAGGTCTAACTCTTCTTTTGTGACATCGGCAATATCATCTGCAATCTGAGATGATTTCACAGACCCTATATGATGCTTGTAATTTTCTTTCACGATAATCGTGAGAGTTCATTGATGCATTCTGCGTCAGCTTTGAAGATAGAGTAATCTTCGAATGTTGCGATTCTTTTTTCCATTGCTTTATATTTAAAATTTCTTGTGCAAAACTACTTCGTTTTTCGATACAAACAACTACACTTTTGGGTAATACCATTACCTTATGTTAAAAGATTACCCTTTTGTGTAACAAGATGAAGTGTTTTCGATAATATTTTGTACTTTTGCAACAAAATTTAGAAACAATTGTATGATAAACGAAGAAGATTATTTCATTGCAGCTAACTCTGTGGGAGCTATCAATGAAGAGCAATATAAGAATTTGGATGTGCTCATCCGTACGGCAGAAGCCATTTCTCGCTCACTCTATCAAAGCGTGTATCTCATAGACTATTATAAGAAAGGATTTCTATATGTTTCTGAGAATCCTTTGTTTCTTTGTGGACATACTTCGAAAGAGATGAAAGAACTAGGCTATTCATTCTATTCACAACATGTACCTGAAGAAGAGCAGCAGATGTTGCTGGAAATCAATAGCAATGGCTTTAAGTTCTTTGAAACTAAAATCGCTGATGAAGACAAGCATAAATGCTATATCTCCTATGACTTCCACATAACCTTGGAAGGAAACAGAAAGGTACTTATCAATCATAAGCTAACACCTATCTTGTTAACTGAAGATGGAAGAATTTGGATAGCCATGTGTATTGTTTCATTGTCTTCTCAATCAACACCAGGGCATGTTGAGTTCCATATAGAAGGAGAACAAAAGTATTGGAAATATGACTTGGACTTCCATAAGTGGAGAGAAAAAGAAATGATACAGCTAAAAGAAGAGGAAAAGCAAGTACTAACCTTATGCTCTCAAGGGCTTACTATGAATGAGATTGCTGACAAGATGTGTAAGTCCATTGACTCTATTAAGTTCTATAGAAGAACTTTGTTTGATAAAATCGGAACTAAGAACATCACGGAAGCACTCACTTTTGCCACCATCTATAAATTATTATGATTCTCATTTTCATTCCTGCTTCGCTATAGAAGTAGGGATGAAAGGTAAAACTTAGGGAATTTCTTCACATCTTTGCCTGTAGCTATATTGAACATAGCATGAGTACAAAGTCCTGCTGTTATCCAAGAAGCAACAGATAACTGTGGAGGAGGCAATGTTCCATCTTCTCTCTGATACTGTTTGACAACTTTCTCTAGCCATTCTTGCGGCTGCATCCAAAAGGCTTGGTATCCAAGAACGTATTCTGCAACTTTCAATTCAAATCCCAAAGGCTTGCCAGATAAACCTTGAAGAGGTTTACCATCAGGATCTACTACTGCAAGAAATCCAGCCCATCCAAAATTGTAAGGATGGAGTACTGTGATATTCTTTTCCGAACAAATTTTGTCAAAGACAAAAGGAATGTCACTTTTAAAGTCCAAGGCATTTATTGCAATGTCATGTCTTTCTATCAACTTCTCCACATTGTCATGGGTAACAAATTCATTTATAACCCTAATGTTTGCTCTTGGATTAATGGATAGTAATCTCTTGGCAAGACTTTCAGCCTTATAATTGCCAATGTCTTCCAATCGATAATTCTGGCGATTCAAATTGCTTTCTTCAACCTTATCACCGTCAATGATGGTGATAGTTTCAAAACCCATACGTAAGGCACATTCTGCAATGATGCTTCCTATGCCTGCACCTCCTAGAAGAACACGAAAATGCTTGATTTTTTCTTGCTCATCTGGCTTGATGTAGATGCGATTTCTGTTATACTTTTCTTCCATTTTGATAGAATTTAATTAATGATGCAGCAAAAGTAGATTAGTTTTTTATAAATCGCACTACACAAAAGGGTAATATTTATCCGCTTCCTCTCTTTATAAACAAAGATTAACCTTTCCATATAAGGTTTTGCCCTCGACTTTGGAGAGGCATTATCCCGATTAGGGCAAGGTCTTTCGGGAGTAACCCGAAAGGTTTTGAGTAACTCAAAACATACCTTACTGTGTCTTTATGGACACAAACGAACTATAAAGTAAAACTTGTTTTCTTGCGGAGCATCAAGCCTGGTTCTTTATCAAAATAACATGAATGCTATAAGCATTTACCACCATGGAACTTTGCTGACGTGCAGATTTACCGATTCATTGTCGTACTGTCGTATTGATTTGAAGTCGTATTGCAATAGATAAATACATCTATAATGGAGTAATAACTTGGTGCAAGGAATTTATACATCTTCATTTCTTTAGACTTGTATATTTTGAGGTATGCAAGACTTATGCAATACAGTTAAGTATCCCAGTAGTCATGTAAAGCGCTTTACATGTAATACGCATGATATATAAAGCGTATGACATATCTTATCCAATCCGCTCTTTTTGAGGTAGAGCAACACCTTGAATTTTTCGATTTTCATAACGCTTACATTTTAACTGTGCAAAATTAATCATTTTGTAAGCGTTCCTTGATATGCAAAATATTGAGAATCAGCGCAATAAAATCTATCGCTACACAAAGTTGCCTTTCCGCATAGTTAACAGTTTTGCATAGGTAACAAAGGGTCACGATTTGGTAACTGAACTACTTCAATATTCCTCACTCGTTTGCTTTATGCCGGTTCGGCAACTTTGTGCAAATCTACTCATTCCCAACTGTTTATGTTGCAACCTCCCTTATTCGCCATCGGGCGCTTCAGAGCTATATGTTAATAAATCTAACTCGTAGTTTTGTGCCTTGCAAAGCTATGAGTTAGGGGTAAAAAGGCATAGTTTCGTAGTATATAAGTGGTCATTTGCAACAGTGTAACAGTGTAACAGTTGTTTTGGAAAGGTATCCTTCTGTCATGGTGTTAATATAATTAAATATATATATATATATATATGTGGGTGTCGGGGTATGTGAAATCAACTGTTACACTGTTGCACCTTTGGCAAGTCATAATAGACGACAATGGCAGGTCACCATAGACGACTATTGTAGGCAATTATAGATGGCACTTGCTCATCACCATTGTTTTGTCATCGTTTCATGAGTTCCAGAATAGAATCCTTCTATTTGATGAGCATCTCAATCGTGTTCTTTACTCTTTCGGCAGAGGTGACGAGCGAGTTGGCTTCGTCAGCAGCCTTGGCACCCATATAGACCTCGTGGTTGTAGTGCTTCATGCGGCTAGGCACATTGACTCTAGCCGAGAAGTGGTACTCGTGGATGCCCGTGGCATCGAATATCTCTCGGATGTTGTCCTCGTTCACGCCGCTGCCAGCAAGGAGTTGGATTCCACTTTCACTTTCTTCGATTCTTCTTTCGAGTTGAGCCAAGAGGGAAATGCCGTCAATAGCTTTCGGCTGTTGCCCGGAGGTGAGGATGCGGTCGCAACCTAGGACGATGATGTCCTCCAAAGCCTTCATGGGGTTCGCAGTGCGGTCGAAGGCACGGTGGAAGGTGACGGACATCGGACGAAGTGCTTGAATGCCTTCGGCAGCATTGACAGCGCCTTTCGCCGCATCGATGAGTCTGCGGTTCGCCTCCATATCGACCTCTCCCTCCTCGGTGAGGCATCCGAAGACCACGCCATCCACGCCCAGTTGTCGGCACATGCGTATGTCTTCCTCCATGCGCTCCAGTTCGAGCGGCGTGTAGAGGAAGTCGCCTCCACGAGGTCGGATGATGACGTGCAACTTGGTGGTGGTAAGCAACTTGCGAGCCAATTTGATCTCGCCATACGATGGGGTCGTGCCTCCCTCAGGTATTCCTGCGCATAGTTCCACACGGTCGGCACCGCCCTCCTGGGCAGCCAAGCAGCTCTCCACGCTGTTGGCGCATATCTCGAATTTGAAGTCTTTTCTGTTCATAGTTTGATGAATGATGATGTTTTTCAAGAAGGTGATTGAAGTGTAACCTCCTTGGATTGATAAACTGTCGCAAAGTTACAAAAAAAGCAGAGATTGCGACCAGTTTTGGATGAGAAAAGTGTCGCAATCTCTGTTTTTTGATGAGATTGCGACACATTTTCTGTTGGTTTAGCATGAAATAGGATGAATTTTGGGAATAAATATTTGATCTTGTCTCAAATCATGGGCAAGAGAGACCGATTTTTGTTGCAAATCATGGGCAAGTGGGAGAAATTACGTCTCAAATCATGGGCAAAACGCCTCAAAAGTGTCGCAATCTCTGTTTTTTGATGCGATTGCGACACATTTCCTATGGAATAGTGTTACGATGTTACAGCGAAAAACTCTTGTTATCTTTTGGCATTCTGAATAAGATTTCTTATCTTTGCGAAAAATTTCGTTACGAAAAATTTCGATGATGGAAAATCCCTTTAAATTAGGGTCTTTGGTAGATGTCCCATACTTCACTGATAGGGTGAAGGAACTTGACTATATCGTACAATTCTTGAAGAGTGAGAATCATCTCATTCTCATGATTTGGATTATGAGCGTTTGTGGCTGAATTTCAACAAGACAGACAAGTATGTGATGGTTGTCATCAGTGAGGGAAGCAATCCTGTACAAGACAGAAAGTTGCCAACGAACACCCAAATTTGGATAGGAAATAATATGTATCAGAAAAATATGATTCAGAGATTAATGACCTTAGCTCTCTTGCTTTTCGCCTCTTTCCAAGTGGCGATGGCTGATGGGGCACATTTCATCACGGATGCCAACTATCGCTCGAAGGTAGAGAAAGCCTTCGGAGAGAAGATGGCACTGGTGGGTGAGAAGTTTTTTGACGTGAAAGACCTTAAGGATGGAAAGGCTGATGAAGACGAGAAGGAGGCGCTGCGTTTCCTCTATGCCTACATGCCAGTAGCTGACGTAACCGACTATCCTACAGCGTTTTTCTTGCAGAATGTACGCACCGCTTTTCAGGCAAGAAAGGAGATGATTTGGGGCAATGAAGTGCCAGAGTTGCTCTTCCGCCATTTCGTGTTGCCGATACGTGTAAACAATGAGAATCTCGATGACTCCCGACAAGTGTTCTATCGAGAGTTGAAGGAGCGGGTGAAGGGCATGAGCATGAAGGATGCCATCCTGGAGGTGAACCACTGGTGCCATGAGAGAGTGACTTATCAGCCTTCGGATGCCCGCACTTCGGCTCCTCTCGCCACCATTCGCTCGGCTTATGGACGATGTGGCGAGGAGAGTACTTTCACGGTGGCTGCCTTGAGGGCGATAGGCATACCGGCTCGACAGGTTTATACCCCTCGTTGGGCGCATACCGACGACAACCATGCTTGGGTGGAAGCTTGGGCTGATGGCAAATGGTATTTCTTGGGAGCTTGCGAGCCAGAGGCGGTGCTCAATCTTGCTTGGTTTAATGCGCCTGCCTCTCGTGCTATGCTGATGCACACCAAGGCTTTCGGCGATTACAATGGTCCGGAGGAAGTGATGCTCCGTACCTCTAACTATACGGAAATCAATCTAATAGACAACTATGGCTCTTCTGCTCGCATCGACTTCTCGATCGTGGATGAGGTAGGAAAACCTATAGATGGAGCAAGGGTGGATTTCAAGATATACAACTATGCAGAATATTGCAGTGTCGTGACGAAATATACGACTTCGGATGGCAAGACTTTCCTTTCGGCTGGTAAAGGAGACATGATGGTTTGGGCATCGAAAGATGGAAAATATGGCTTTGCCAAGGCTTCGTTTGGCAAGGACAAGGCTATCGTAGTGAAGCTGAATCATACTGTTGGCAATATATGCTATCGTGATTCCTTTGACGTCGTTCCTCCTCCAGAGAAAGCCAATGTGCCAGAGGTCTCAGCCGAGATGAGAGCCAAGAACTTGCAGCGATTTGCCTATGAGGATTCCATCCGTCATGCTTATCTTGCTACTTTTTACACCCAAGAGACGGCCCTGAAGGCGTTGGTGGAGAATGGTCTTGTGGAAGAGAAATTCTTGACTAGGAATGGAGTGGGCATTTGGGTTCCTAAGGGAGAAGAACCTACGGTTGCTAATTGGGATTCTTTGATAGGTTCAAGTAAGTTGGTAACGCTTGGTAATTGTGCTAATACGCTTCCTTTGAAAGTAACCCAATCCGTAAGCAATCTAATGAATTTCTTGCAGAAGTCAAGCGGAAACCATGCTGTCATCCTCGATTTCTTAAAGCTACACAAGAAACATTTGGCTCGTGCCATCAAGTTGCTAAGTACATTGAGTGATAAGGATTTGCGAGATATGCAGATGGACATCTTGGAAGATAACTTCAATGCCAAGAGCGACCAATTGTCGCCACGTGTGGAAAATGAGATGATTATCACGCCTTTCAAGCAGTTCTTCGAGAAAACTTTCGAGAATGAGAAGTGCTCAAAGGGTGTTTGCAGTCAATTGGGAATGAAATTCGACAAGAAGATGAAGGTGACTTCGATGGCAGATTTGTTCTGTGAGAACCCTCACGCCTTGGTGCTTTGGGTAAAGGAAAACATCCGTTTGAATCCTGACAAGAAGGCCTTGCAAATCGCACAGACGCCTATTGGGGTATGGAATTCTCGCTTGACAGATGAACGCTCGCGCAAGATTTTCTTCGTGGATGTGGCTCGCAGTTTGGGCATAGATGCACGAGTGGATGCCGTGACCAAGAAGACGCAATACAAACAGGGAGGAGGCGAATGGATTGATGTTGATTTCGATTTACAATCCTCTTCGACAGTTTCTCCGAAAGGCTTGCTGAAACTTGATTATCAGGCAAATAAGGCTGTGGATGATCCGAAGTACTACAGTCATTTCACGCTTACTCGCATCAATCCTGATGGCTCTACCTCGCTCTTGGAATATCCGGAGGAAGGCATCACTTGGAGCAATACTTTCAAGAATGGAGTGGAGCTTGATGAAGGTGATTATGCTTTGGTATCTGGCACTCGCTTAGCGAATGGTGGCGTGTTGTCTGAAATGCAAATGTTTCATGTGAAACATGGCGAAACAACCGAGGTAAACCTGCATTTGCGTACTTCTGAGACGGAAGTGACAGTGATAGGTAACTTCGATTCGGAGTCGAAGTTTAATCTCTTGAATGCCAAGAACGTTAGTCTTTTGAGCCAAACGGGACGAGGCTACTTCATCATGGGATTGATAGGAGTGGGACAGGAACCTACCAATCATGCTTTGAAGGACATCGCCAAGGTGGCGAAGGTTTTCGAGGATTGGAATCGCCCTATCGTCCTCTTATTTGAGGATGAGGAGTCTGCCCAGAAGTTCAGAATCTCCGAGTTCCCTGGCTTGCCAAACAACATCATCTTTGGTATTGACAAGGATGGATCGATTCGTAAACAAGTAGTTGATAATATGAAACTTACGAATGCCAATCTCCTCCCGATATTCACCATCTCTGACACCTTCAATCGTGTCGTTTGGATCTCGCAAGGCTATACGATTGGCTTGGGCGAACAATTGGAGGCGGTGATAAAGAAACTGTAGCACCATTCAAGATTCCTTCCATGATGTGTTACCATGTTGCAGTGTTACTGTAAAAAATATGCCTATACTTTTCTTGCAACAGAAAGGTATAGGCATTATTATTATAAGTAGTGAGAGAAACCTCTCTTACTTTGGCTTTTAAAATCTAGCTTTATCTTCTCATTTAATGAGCTTCGAGCCAGTTCTTTCCCCATCCAGCATCTGCCACTAATGGCACACTGAGATGGTAGGCATTCTGCATCTCTTCGACCACGATTTTCTCCACTTTCTCCTTCTCCTCTGGATAAACGGAGAAGTTGAGTTCGTCGTGTACCTGGATAATCATCTTGCTCTTGATACCCTCCGCCTTGAAACGATTGAAGATGCGCACCATCGCCACCTTGATGATGTCCGCCTCCGAACCTTGGATAGGGGCGTTGATGGCATTGCGCTCGGCAAATCCACGTACAGTTCCGTTTCGACTGCTGATGTCTGGCAGGTAGCGGCGGCGATGGAAGATGGTTTCGGCATACCCCTTCTCACGGGCGATTTCCTTCGACTTCTCCATATAAGCCTTCACGCCAGGGAAGGTGCGGAAGTAATCCTCGATAATCTGCTTCGCCTCCTTGTTCTCGATATTCATGCGCTGGGCTAGACCGAAAGTGGTGATGCCATAGATGATTCCGAAGTTGGCTGTTTTTGCCTTCTTTCGCTGAGCATCAGTGACTTGCGATATTTCCTCATGCCATATCTTGGCGGCTGTTGCGGCATGGATGTCGCTGCCCTCACGGAAGGCTTCCACCATGTTCTTGTCCTCGCTCAGGTGTGCCATGATGCGCAACTCTATCTGCGAGTAGTCGGCAGAGAAGAACAAGCAGCCTGGCTCTGGAATGAAGCAACGGCGAATCTCCTTGCCATCATCATCCCTTACAGGGATATTCTGCAGGTTAGGGTCGCTGGATGAGAGACGACCAGTGGCGGTGATGGCTTGGTTGAACGAGGCGTGGATATGGCCTGTGCGAGGGTTGATGAGCTTAGGCAGAGCATCCACATAAGTGCTCAATAATTTCTTTAACCCTCTGTAGTTCAGTATCTCATCTATGATCGGACTCTTACTGCGGAGCTGCTGCAACACCTCTTCGCTTGTCACATACTGACCAGTCTTTGTCTTCTTTGGCTTCTCCACAATCTTCATTTTGCCGAATAAGATTTCTCCTACTTGACGAGGGGAGGCGATGTTGAACGACTCACCTGCCAACTCGTAGATGTGATGTTCTATCTCGGCTAATCGATTGCTCAGATTGCTGGATGTTTCCTTGAGTGTATTGGTGTCGATACATACGCCGTTCATCTCCATGCTCGCCAAGACTGGAACAAGCGGCATCTCCACATTCCAGAACAAATCCTCCAGTTCGAGTTCTTTCAATTTAGGTTCGAGAATATTTTTGAGACGCAGTGTGATGTCGGCATCCTCGGCGGCATATTCATACACTTCCGATGGAGCAAGGTCACGCATCGACTTTTGGTTCTTGCCCTTCGGACCTATCAGTTCCTCGATGTGAACAGTTTGGTAGTTGAGATACACCTCAGCCAAATAATCCATGTTGTGATACAACTCTGGTTGGATGAGATAGTGGGCAATCATCGTGTCGAACATTTTTCCCTTGATTTCCACTCCGTAGTTCATCAATACCTCATAATCATACTTGATGTTCTGTCCTACCTTGAGAATTTCTGGGTTCTCATAGAGTGGTTTGAAGATATTTACGAATTTTAAAGCTTCTTCACGATTGGCAGGGATTGCCACGTAGTAAGCCTCTTTTTCTTCGACAGAGAAGCTCAAACCTACCAATTCTGCATCGATTGCGTGGGTAGAAGTGGTCTCTGTGTCTAGGCTGAGAGTTTGCTTTGTCATTAAAAAATCACAAAGTTTCTTGGCATCCACTTCTGTTTCAATGAGTTGGTACTTATGGGCTACACTTTTAATGGTCTCAAAACTCGTGTTTTTTTGCTCGTCTTGCCCGTCGCCTTGCTCTGCGCCAAATAAATCGAGCTCTCCTGTAGGTTTTGTTTGAACTTTTTGAGGCTTTTTAAGGATTCGTGTGGCGAATGATTTAAATTCCAATTCGGTGAAGATTTCGTCCAACTTCTCCTTGTCTGGCTCGACTACCTTCAAGTCGTCCAAATTTTGGGTGACAGGTACGTCGGTTCGGATGGTTGCCAGGAACTTTGACATCTTGATGTCTTCAGTAGCAGCTTCCACCTTCTCGCGAAGTTTGCCTTTCACTTTAGCTGAGTTGGCAATCAACTCCTCGACACTTCCGAACTCATTGATCAATTTGACAGCTGTCTTCTCACCGACACCTGGACAACCAGGGAAGTTGTCGGCAGAGTCGCCCATCAATGCCAAGAGGTCAATAACCTGGAGTGGGGAAGAGATGCCATACTTCTGTTCGATTTCCTCGACACCCAGTTTCTCATATCCACCTCCATGCTGAGGTCGGTACATATAGACATTCTCTCTCACCAGTTGACCATAGTCCTTGTCGGGAGTGAGCATATAGGTTTCGATACCTTTTTTGCCAGCTTGAGTGGCAACGGTACCGATGATGTCGTCAGCCTCAAATCCATCCACCTGGAGGATGGGGATATGGTAAGCTTCGAGGATGTTTTTGATGATAGGTACCGAGAGTTTGATGTCTTCTGGTGTCTCCTCACGCTGTGCCTTATAGGCAGGGAAAGCTTCATGACGGAAGGTTTTGCCATGGTCGAAAGCCACTCCGATATGGGTAGGTTTCTCCTTGGTCAAGATCTCGTTGAGGGTATTGCAGAAGCCCATGACACATGATGTATTCAAGCCCTTCGAGTTGATTCGAGGGTTTTTCATAAACGCATAATACGACCTGTAAATGAGTGCGTAAGCGTCGAAAAGGAATAATTTATCCATAATATTCATATTTATGGTGTAAAATTACTAAAAAATTGCCACATTTCAAGAAGAATTGATTAATTTTGTATCAAATTTCAGAAATTAAGTAGTTTAACACTCAAATAATGGATTATTTATCACTTATCAAGCAGCCGATAGAGGCGGAATTGACTGACTTTATAGATTTGTTTAATAAGTCATTGATGCATAGCGATGGACTTCTCTCGCATGCTCTCGACCATATTCGTCAGCGTGCGGGTAAGCGTATGCGCCCAATGCTCATCCTCTTGATGGCTCGCAATTTCGGCAAGGTTACCGACGTTACCCAACACTCCGCTGTAGGTTTGGAGTTACTTCATACTGCATCTCTTGTGCATGATGATGTGGTCGATGAGAGTGGTGAGCGTCGTGGACAGGCTAGCGTCAATGCAACTTATAATAATAAGGTGGCTGTGCTTGTAGGTGATTATATCCTCTCTACCGCATTGCTTCATGTCTCATATTCTCATTCGGAAGAAATTGTACGTTATCTTGCGGAATTGGGACGTATCTTATCCAATGGAGAAATTCTTCAGTTGAATAGTATCAGTAATGAGGAAATCTCGGAAGATATTTATTATCAAGTGATTAAGCAGAAGACAGCAGCTTTGTTTGAGGCTTGTGCTGGTATCGGAGCTATGTCCGCAAATGCAGCAGCACTAGCTATAGAGGAGGCAAAGAAATTTGGACAGAATCTGGGTATTATCTTCCAAATACGTGATGATATCTTCGACTATTACGACTCTAAGGAGATAGGAAAGCCAACGGGCAATGATATGGCTGAGGGAAAGTTGACTTTGCCTGTCATCTATGCCTTGAAATCCACTGGTGACGAGGAGATGATGAAGTTGGCTCGTAAGGTGAAATCACATGAGGTAAATGCTGATGAGATAGCCCGTCTTGTGGCATTCACAAAGGAGAATGGCGGTATTGAATATGCCGATAAACGTATGTGGGACTTCCATGCTGAGGCGATGAGCTTCTTGGATACATATGTGGAGGATAAGGCTATTTATAATGCCTTGAAAGCTTATCTCGATTATGTGATCGAGAGAAAAATGTAATTTCGAATGATAAAGGATTAACTTTTTGGAGTTTTCTTTTTGATAAGATTATCTTTTTGAATAAATATTAAACGGCTGATTCTTAAACAATTAGAATCAGCCGTTTAATATTAAAACCTTTCATCGGGTTACCATTTCATTCCTTTTAGAATGAATTAGTTTTCCATGATGAAATACTTTTTCTTTTCTTTAGAAGTACTTGATTTCCTTGCCCAAAATCTCGCTCAATAGGAGATTGGTCAGGCGTGAAGTACCGAGGCGGAACCACTGGTTAGTCAACCATTTCTCACCTAAAACTTCCTTTACGATAGTGTAATAAACCACTGCGTCATGTACGGTGTTGATGCCACCAGCTGGCTTCAAGCCAATCTGAATGCCTGTCTTGTCGTAGTAAGCCTTGATGGCGTTACACATCACGTAAACAGCCTCTGGAGTAGCGGAAATCTTCTCTTTACCTGTGGATGTCTTGATGTAATCTGCGCCGGCATACATAGCTAGGATAGAGGCTTTCATGATGTTGCTGCAGGTCTTCAAGTCGCCTGTTTCTAGGATGCACTTCATCTTGTGCTCTCCACAAGTCTCCTTCAGCTCCTGAATATCATCGCATACACCCTCGTAATCCTCGCTGAAGAACTTACCTACTGGCATCACGATATCGACCTCTGTAGCGCCGTCTTTGATGGCCAAGGCAGTCTCGGCTACCTTTACCTCAATAAACGTCTGAGAAGAAGGGAAATTGCCGCTTACGACAGCGATTTCTACGCCATCTACCTCCAAACTCTGGCTGATAAGACCAGCGAAATTAGGGTAGGTGCATACGGTGGCAACGTGTGGAAGGTCAGGATAATCTTTGGCAAACTGGTTTACTTTCTCGATCATCTTGAGGATGCTTTCTTCAGTATCCTCAGTATGGAGAGAGGTCAACTCGACGCTTCCGAAGAGGAATTTCTTTACCTCCAAGGTCTCATTTTCAGCCACTTTCTCATCAAGAATCTTCTTGACTTCTGCTGCTACTTCCTCGTCATTGAGGTCTGTCTTATACTGCTTGAGAGCTGCCAAATACTTGTCGCCGCTCTCGTTGTATTGTCCCTGCTGCTGAGCAAGGACTTGTTCCTTAATGCTACTCATAATTACGTATTTTTTTGCTATTATTATTGTTGTTTTTAGTCTATTTAATGATGCGCTTTTATACTGACTAACAAAGCGCATCCTTGTCTTCGAAGAAGTGCATCCTTTTATGGTGAAGAAGCGCATATCCCAAAATGCCTTATTTATTGCAAAGCTTGGGGTTGTTTTTATGCCTTTCGGCATCCCGTTTTGTCTTCTTGTCAAAGCTCTTTTGTAGCTCTTCTGTAAGGTTGACGCCAGTTTGGTTTGCCAGACAAATCAAGACCCAAAGGACATCTGCCATCTCCTCTCCAAGATTAGGTTTTTCGCCTTTCTTGAAGCTTTGGTCGCCGTATGTTCGGGCAATGACACGAGCCAATTCACCGACCTCCTCTGTGAGGCAAGCCATATTGGTCAACTCGCTGAAATAGCGAACGCCGTATTCCTTAATCCATTTGTCAACGGCTTCTTGCGCTTCTTTTATTGTCATATTTTATGGTTTTTATTGTCGCCAAGCCTAGTTATTTTACTCTTTGTTGTGGGTATCCATCATAATGGTGACAGGACCGTCGTTGAGTAATTCTACCTTCATGTCTGCACCAAATTCCCCCGTTCCTACTGGCTTTCCGAGGGCTTCTGAAAGCTTCTTGCAGAACTCCTCGTAGAGCGGAACTGAGATTTCGTGCTTGGCTGCACGATACCAACTCGGACGGTTGCCCTTCTTGTAGCTGGCGAATAGGGTGAACTGGCTGATGACCAATATCTCGCCATTGGTGTCCATGATGGAGCGGTTCATCACGTGGTTCTCATCATCGAAAACACGCAATCCAATTACTTTCTTGACGAGCCAATCTACGTCCTCAGAAGTGTCGTTTTCCTCCACTCCGAAGAGGATAAGATAACCTTGCTGGATGGCAGATTTTACGTCTCCTTCAATGGTGACGGAGGCATGGCTTACACGCTGTATTACGATTCTCATATTACCTTCTTTTCTTTTTCTTGTTTTGTATGAATGGGAGTCTGCACCTAACGTAATATATAGAGCGCTTTTCCTACTGCAAATATACGCTTTTTATTTGATATTCCCACCTTTTAGGGGTTGTTATTTTCCGTCAGAAGGATTATTTGCCTCTTTTTGCTGAAAATAGGTGCTCAATAGCTCTGCTTTGTGTGGACCTAATACCTCTGCGAGAGTTTCCAAACTGGTTTCTTTCATCTTCTTAACGCTCTTGAATTTGTTCAGGAGTGCCTCTTTTGCCTTAGGACCGATGCCCTTGATGTCATCCAATTCCGAGTGCAAGGCATGCTTGGAACGCTTATCTCTATGGAAGGTGATGGCGTATCTATGCACCTCGTCTTGTATCTGCGTAAGCACCTTGAAAAGCTCGCTCTCCGGCGGTAAGGCAATGGTTTGCGGAGGGAAACCATATAGAAGCTCGTTGGTGCGGTGTCGGTCGTCCTTGGCAAGACCGGCAATCGGGATGTCTAGGTGCAATTCACCAACAACTACGTCTCTTACCACGTCCATTTGTCCCTTTCCACCATCGGTGATGATGAGGTCGGGAAGTGGCGTTTCTTCCTCTATCATGCGGCTATATCTGCGTCTTACCACCTCTTTCATAGAGGCGTAATCATCAGGACCAACTACCGTCTTGATATTGTATTTGCGATAATCCTTGCGGGATGGTTTCATTCCTTTATATACGATGCAGCCAGCCACGGCGTCAGCTCCCGAAATATTGGAGTTATCAAAGCATTCTATCTGATATGGAAGCTTTGGAAGCTTTAGTTTTGCCTGTAGCTCCTTCATCAAGCGAGTCTGTTTTTGCTCAGGATTGAGCTTTTCGGCTTGTTTGAGGCGGTCGAATTTATACTGCTTGCCGTTCATCTCTGATAGGTCTAGAAGATGCTTCTTGTCGCCTCTTTGCGGCACGAAGAAAGAGGCATCTTTCAACTTCCATTCCATCTCGAAAGGTACGATAATCTCTTTGGCTGTGGAGTGGAAACGCTCCCGAATCTCTGGAATGGCAGTAATCAGCAGTTCCTCGTCGCTCTCTTCCAACTTGCGCTTATATTCGTAGGTGAAGCTTTGGTTGATAGTTCCGTTTTTCACGTGAATATAGTTGATAAAAGCGTTCTTGTTGGCATCATCGTTGACGATGGTAAAGACATCGACGTCTGTAATGGTATGGCTTACCACCTCGCTTTTAGCCTCAAATTCGTCGAGCAACAAGTACTTCCTTTTATATTCCTCAGCTACCTCAAACTTGAGAATTTCGGCGTTTTTCATCATCATATCATAGAGATATTTGCTCACTTCACGTGTGTTTCCCTTCAAAATCTCGCGGGCTTGACGCATGTTTTCTTGGTACTCCTCGTAGCTTTGCTTGTTGATGCAAGGAGCACCGCAATTATGGATATGATAATCTAGACAAGCCTTGTATTTGCCTTCTGCGATACCTTCTTTTGTGATTGGAAATCGACAAGTACGAGGTTTGTAGAGCTTCTTGATGACCTCCAAAACGGCATACATACTGCCGATGTGAGGGTAAGGGCCAAAGAACGTGCCAAATTTCTTGTTGATGTTTCTGGTCTTGAAAATACGAGGAAAATACTCGTTGGTGACGCAAATGGAAGGGTAAGTTTTGCCGTCTTTCAGCAAAACATTATATCTAGGATTGTACTTCTTGATAAGACTATTTTCCAATAAAAGTGCATCCTCCTCAGTATTTACCACTGTATAGGAGATGTCGTGAATCTTAGATACGAGCACTTTTGTCTTGTATCTATCCACTTCCTTGTGAAAATAAGAAGAAACACGTCTTTTGAGGTTTTTCGCCTTTCCTACATATATAATAGTATGGTTCTCGTCATAGTATTGGTAGCTGCCAGGCTTCTCCGGCATACTCAATACGATGTTCTTTAACTTGGCTATTCTTTCCTCGTTTTCTTTCTTTGTCATACTCGTAACTCCTTTGTTTTAAGGGATTTTATGTTGGCTTGTTTCACGTGAAACTTTGTGCGTGGCAACACCTGGTGTTTCTAAACGAATACTCCTAGGATTGCCAAGGGCGCACCTAGGAGCGTATTTCTTGTTCTTTTTGCCGTTTACAACTGCATCAAGGTAGATACCTCGACATCATCATCAAAGATCTTTCTGCCTTCGAAATTTTCGTTGACAAGTTCAATGATGAAGTTAGCGTAAACCTTCTTTGGATGGAATTTCTTCACCAAATCGCAAGCTGCTTTCATCGTTCCGCCAGTGGCGAGGAGGTCATCGTGGAGTAGTACTACGTCGTTTTCATTGATGGCATCTTCGTGGATTTCGATGGTGTCGATACCATACTCCTTGGCATAACTTTCCTGTACGGTCTTGCATGGAAGTTTGCCTGGCTTTCTGCACAAAACGACTCCTGCGCCGAGGCGAATAGCCAAGGCGGAAGACATGACGAAACCGCGTGATTCGATGCCTACAATCTTGGTGATTCCTTTGTCTTTGTAAAGTTCATACATCTCGTCGCTGATCTCTTTGAGAGCTGCGGGATTCTTGAATAGGGTGGTGACATCACGGAAGTTGACTCCCTTGATTGGCCAATCTGGTATGCAACGCAGATTGTCTAATAATAGCTGATTGTTCATCTTCTTTTTATGTTATTTATTATTTGTTTTTTCTTCGTTCTAAACACATTTGTTTCACGATAACTTCAAGTAAAACTTTAACCATAATTTGGTTGATGCAACCTGAGCTAACCGCCTTATAGTCAAAAGTTTTATGATTTGCGTGTTTCACGTGAAACATCGTGTGGTGTTATCTTCCGAGTAGCACGAGCATCACGTTGATGTCGCTAGGCGAAACGCCAGGGATGCGGCTTGCTTGTGCCAAGGTCTCTGGGTCGATTCTTTCGAGCTTTTGGCGACCTTCTGTGGAGATTTCGTGCAGTTCGGAATACTTGAAGCGTCCCTTGATTTTGATATTCTCCAAGCGGTGCATCTTGTCGGCAATCAGTTTCTCTCGCTCGATATATCCCTTGTACTTCATCTTGATTTCCGCTGCTTCTGCGATCTCTTCTTTTCGATTGCTTGGTGCGTCCATCGCAGCTTTTAAGTCGGGGATGATTTCTGAGAGATTCTGTAGGTTCAGATGTGGACGAGCCACAAGGTCGATCAGTTTGCAACCTGCTCGAAGTGGAGTTGTACCGAGTGCCTCAAGTTTTGGATTGATCTCATCTTTCTTGATAGGGTAGTTGGCACAGAAATCGATGATTTTTTCGATACCTTCTTTTTTCTCCATCCACCAATCGTATCGGTCACGTTTGGCAATTCCCAGTTCGTATGCTTTTTCTGTGAGTCGAGCGTCGGCATCGTCTTGACGGAGCAAGATGCGGTATTCGGCTCTGGAAGTGAACATGCGATATGGTTCATCGACTCCCTTAGTGGTGAGGTCATCGATAAGAACGCCAATGTAACTTTCGTCTCTTTGCATCTCAAAGGTCTTGTCGCCTACGCAGTGGAGAGCGGCGTTGATTCCTGCGACGGTGCCTTGGCCGCCTGCTTCCTCGTAACCGGTCGTTCCGTTCACTTGTCCTGCAAAGAACAAACCCTTGATGATTTTCGACTCCAACGAATGTTTGAGTTGGGTAGGGTCGAAGTAATCGTATTCGATAGCATAGCCCGGACGGTATATCTTCGCATCACGAAGAGCAGGTATCTCATGGAGTGCCTTCAACTGGATGTCCATTGGCATACTAGATGAAAAACCGTTCAGGTACATCTCGTTGGTGTCCTCACCCTCTGGCTCCAAGAAGAGTGGATGCTGATTCTTGTCGGGGAAGGTGACGAGCTTCGTTTCGATACTTGGACAATAGCGAGGGCCTGTGCTTTGAATCTGACCATTATATAAAGGTGAGTCGGCAAGTCCGCTTTTCAAAATCTCGTGTACTTTATTATTAGTATAGCAAGTCCAGCAAGGAAGCTGCTTCAGTACGCGATGCTTGCCCATATAAGAGAACTGGTGGAAGTCGCAGTCTCCAGGTTGCTCCTCCATGTCCTCGAAATGGACGTTGCGTTTGTCGATGCGAACCGGCGTGCCTGTCTTCATTCTGGCAGAAGTGATGCCCCACCTGGTGATGCTTTCCGTAAAGTTGTGTACGGCAGGTTCAGCGCATCTTCCACCTTCCACCATCTTTCTGCCCACGTGCATCAAACCATTGAGGAAGGTGCCGGCGGTGACGATGATGCTCTTGGCAAAGAACTCTGCGCCCCAGATGGTGCGCACGCCGATTGCCTCTCCATTCTCCACGAGGAGTTCGTCGGCTTGGTCTTGCCAGATGTCGAGGTTGTCCGTGTGGTCGAGGATGGTCCTCCATTCCCAGATGAATTTGCCACGGTCGCATTGGGCGCGAGGGCTCCATACGGCAGGTCCCTTTCCGATGTTGAGCATGCGGAACTGGATGGCCGTCTTGTCGGTCACGATACCCATCTGTCCGCCGAGGGCGTCAATCTCTCTAACGATCTGCCCCTTGGCGATGCCGCCGACGGCAGGGTTGCAGCTCATCTGTCCGATTTTGTTCATGTCCATCGTTATCAAGCAGGTCTTGGCTCCCATGTTGGCAGCGGCAGCCGCCGCCTCACATCCGGCGTGTCCTCCACCGATAACGAGTACGTCATACTTGAAAATCATAATC
>ERZ1026894.255-NODE-255-length-41176-cov-42.207753_pt1 | contig 41176 bp, 41 predicted proteins | sample MGYA00380177_ERZ1026894 | MGnify/ENA primary metagenome ERZ1026894 (study PRJEB33269, sample SAMEA4719813) | human gut metagenome | biome: human-associated habitat; feature: organic feature; material: feces | place: Cameroon | collected 2013-10 ... | reverse complement strand
CAAAATACCTTCGCCTTTATTTTTAAATTGGAACTATTTACGGCATAATTAAAATGCTAAAACTGTTCTTGAAAACTAAAATTTTTATAGACTATTATTATATCACACATTTTTCAATTTTCAACGTATAAATCCAAAACATTTTTGTAAAAATATTCTCTTCTTTTAGCATAAATAAATTTTACACTTCATCTCAAGGAAATACACTCCGATAATAAAATCATGAAAAAGCGCATTTTGTTCTTTACCATAATCTCACTAGGAATTGCCTTTGCACAGCAGACTCGGATTGTTGAACTGCCGCAAATGCAAATTCTGGCAAACGACATATCAGTAAAGGAAAAATTTTCAGATTCGGGCGAACGTGAAGGAGTTGATCTTTTTATAAGGAAGAAGCCTGCAATAAGCAGCGTAATGCTGGTTGAAACCACAAAAGATCCAAACGGAAAAGAGCCAAACTACGCTTACCGCACCACAGAATGGAACGAAACAAACGGAAACGAAATCCGCTACTTGGACGGAAAAGAGCTTCATTCTGAATATTCAAAATACAGCCTGATTTCTTCAACTGTAGAAAATCATCCTGAGCTTGGACAAGCATTCCACATTTTTATTCCAAACACGATTTATTTTGGCTATCCTTGGTCGCGCAACGGTTCTGTTCAAATAGGGAAAGGTGTTTTTATAAATATCCGCACATTTGAAAAACCTTACGGCGACTACACTGGCAAATACATGGACAATCCGTTTATGTTCGACATAGGTAAAGCTCCAAAGGAAAAAGAGCCTACAAAAGCTGAAGCCGCGCTTGAAGAAATTCCAGAGCCAGAAGTAAATGAAGAGCCGCAAATAATTCCGCAGAAAGAAGAAAAGCCGATTTTAACAGACGACTACAATCCTTTGGCGGTAGAAAAATTTTCGCAGCTTGCAAATGAAGGTGGCGGATTTTTGTATTATTCCAAGCCGGAAAATCTTGTTCAGGACTTACTGGATTCCGTAGAAAGAATCACGCCGAAGACAAGAGCGGACATCGTGCTTGCAATAGACACAACCGGCAGCATGAAAGACGACCTGGAAGTTCTTCGCAAAAAATGGATTCCAGAGTTTATCGAACAGGCAAAGGAATTTGAAGACTTAAGAATTGCGCTTTTGCTTTACAGGGATTACAACGACTCCTATAACCACAAAGGACTTCCTGTAAAATTCTTTGACTTTACAAGAGAGCCTGAAAAAATCAAAAAGCAATTGGATTCCGTCATAATCCACGGAAACGAAGGCGGCGACATTCCAGAAGCTGTGCATGAAGCTCTTTTTGCTTCAATAAATTTCTATAAATGGAGAAATGACGCGCAAAGAAAAATCATTCTTCTTGGAGACGCTGAACCGCATCCAAAGCCAAGAGGTCCAAGAAAAATAACACAGGAAAAAGTAATGCAGCTTGCAAGTGAAAAAGGAATCACGCTCGACTGCATTATCGTTCCTGATGAAAAAGGAAAATCCGCGGATTAATTGCGTTTTCTGTTTTGAATTTTTTCAAAGTCTTTCTGGACAAGTTTTCTGTATGCGCCGGGAAACTGTCCAGGCTGGCTTGCATTATAAATTTCAAGAATTTCATTTATGATTGGCTCTGCCTTGCTGTATTTTTTCTGCTTAACATAAATATGCGCAATTTCGTAGCGGCCTTCTATATAAATGGCAGTGTTCATTCCGTAACGCTGCAAAAGAATTTCATAATACTGCAAAGATTTTTTTGTGCTCCCCTTGTCCAATGCAGTCTGTGCAAGCTGAATTATTTCAAGACTTGAAGCATTGTCTGGAACTTCAACCTTTGTTGACACGCATGAAAAAAAGCAAACTGAAGCAAAAACAACTAAAAAGTTAAAAACAATTTTTTTCATAAATATTGAATCTTTCATTCCTAAAGTATATCATTTCAGCACTTGATGCACAATCTAAGTTTTTATTCTATATATCCTATAAAAAAACTGACTTTATAAAGTTACATCAAAAAGAGGCGTCTTATGGCATACAAAATCTTTATCGACGGAAAAGAAGGAACTACAGGCTTAAAAATTTTTGAACGTTTTGAAAATAGAAAAGACATTGAAATCCTGCTTATCGATGAAGACAAACGCAAAGACTCTGCAGAACGCGCAAAGTTTATCAACGAGTCTGATTTTACATTTTTATGCCTTCCGGATGCCGCCAGCATAGAAGCCGTAAGTCTTTGCACAAATCCAAAGACAAAAATCATAGACGCTTCTACAGCGCACCGTATAAACCCTGACTGGGCTTATGGATTTCCCGAGCTTTCCCCTGCGCACCGTGAAAAAATTATAAATTCAAGCAGAGTCGCAACGCCTGGTTGCTATGCTTCAGGATTCGCCTCAATTTGCTTTCCGCTTGTAAAACATGGAATAATTTCTGCGGATTATCCGATTGTCTGCCATGCAGTTTCTGGATATTCAGGAGCCGGAAAAAAAGCAATCGCGCAATACGAAGATTCAAACCGCAATCCAGAGCTAAAAAGTCCGCGCCTTTATGCCCTCACACAGGAACACAAGCACTTGCCAGAAATGCAAAAGGTAAGCGGCTTAAATTACAAGCCAATTTTCAATCCTTATGTATGCGATTATTTTCAGGGAATGACAGTTACAATTTCGCTTTATTCAAGGCTTTTGGAAAAGAAAATGAGCGCAAAAGAAATCTGCGAAACATTCAAGGAGCATTACAAGGGCTGCCATTTTGTAAAAACCGCGGATTTTCTTGGTGAAGGAATTTTGCAGGACAATTTTATCGCGGCAAACACATTGTCAGGAACAAACAATATGCAGATTTTTGTCTGCGGAAACGACGAGCGAATTACAATAACGAGCCGTTTTGACAACCTCGGAAAAGGCGCAAGCGGAGCGGCTGTCCAGTGCATGAACATAATGATGGGAATTGACGAAGCGACTGGTCTTTAAAAAGAAAAATTTCCTGTGCATATTCTGTAACGCGCGTTATTTTCTTTGTCAATCAATTAAACCAAACTGATTATATTTTTCAGCCGCGCCATTTCTGTAGGAAGATTCGCACAAAGGAAAATAAAAAAGTGAAAGCACGCAATTGGAAACAATGTCAAACAAAGCGTTGTCTGTATCACAAGAAAGATTGTTGTTTAATGCGCCAATTGCAGTACAGCCGACCGCGCCCATAAAAGAAGCCCAACTCATGTTCCGGCAAAAATCAGCTTTTTCTGACAAAAACTTAGCTTCTTCAATAATGCGCAAGGAAGCGTCAAAGTCTGTTTTGATTTCTGCATTTTTTCCGCCAGCAAACTGAAATTTGTCCAAAGAAAAAAGTCCATCATGCTGAACCATTTTTTGAAAAACTGACTGAGTAGAAAAAACAATTCCGCAGTTTTCATTTTCCTGCGCAAAAACAGAAAAGCAAAGAAGCAAAATAAAACCTAAAACAAACTTTCTCATAAGGAAGAACCTCTTTTTAACGCTTCCGTTCCAACTGCAATGCGTAAAGATTATAATTGTCAAGCGCAATGTTTTTATAAGAAACGCTCATAAAGCAAGAGAACAAATCAACCACAAGACAACCTACAGCACCAAGGCACAAACTTTCCACAGCAAAACCGCTGTCCACAAAAGCCGTTGCGCCCAAGCATCCCAAGCCAGCCGCCGTGGATACAAAAGTCATTGTCTTCCAAAAATTAGCTTTTCTTAAAAATTTTGAATTTTCAGGAACGCCTTTTAAAAGAACATTCAGCTCTTTGTTGTTTTTAATTTTTGTTCCGTCAAGAAATTCAAACTGTGAAAACGAAAATAAATTTTCAGAACGAACTATTATCTGCGGAAACGCAATTTCACTTCCAGAAGATTCCTGCGCAAAAATATTTCCACACAAAAGAACAGAAATCAGCAAAACTATAAAACTCTTTTTCATATCAGCTCTCCCTAATATCTTTTAGAATATTTGAAGGAAATAGCGTTGTTTTGATAGCCATAAATTCCAGATGCAACACCTACAGACAGTGCTCCACCTATAGCACCATAAATGCCTCCTGTTGCCAATCCAGTCATTCCACCAAACACAGAACCGATTCCAGCAGAAATAGCAGCTCGTCTTATTCTCTTAGCTTTTTTCTTAAGCCATGATTTTAAGCCGCGCGCATCAACGCTATCATCATCAATTTCAGAAAAATATGCAAATGTTGTTTTTGTTGATTCAGCAAAATACATAACATTGTCCAAGTCTGTACCAGTAAGATTCTCTAAAGCTTTTAACTCAACTTTTGAAATTTCATCTAAAAGTTCTTCCAGTTCAGAATAATCCTTGTCTAGAATTTCTTCAATTTCCTGAATATAAGCAGCGGCTAAATCAGAAACATATTTGCTTTCAACAAGAAATCCTGTTCCTGTTTGGTCTTCTGGAAGAACATAATAATCAGCATCGTCTTCAGAAGAAATTGCTGTTCTGCTAGAATCAACCGCTCTAAACGCTTTGTCCAAATCACTTCCAAATTCTGAATAACTGCCAAAATTGTACTTTGCATAAGAAGCAGAATTTTCATCAGTTGAATTGGAATCCGAAACAGAATTGCTGCAAGAAAAGAATAACAGCAATGACATAGAAACTAAAAAAGCTTTTTGCACCATAAAAATACTCCTTATCCATATTATAACAATATGTTATTCTTCTTGTCAACAAAATTTTATTCTGTTATATTTTCAGCGTAATTTGCTATTCTTTTATTATATTCTTCAACATAGTCATTGTAATTTTGCAGGGATTTTTTTTCGTAATGGGCAGAAATGCGATTTGTTGCAACTGCTCCCAAAAAGAAAATTGCGGCAGGAATTCCAAATGCGCCAAGTTCTTTTGTGCTGTCCGCATCAATACATCCTACGGAAAGTCCGCCTGCAGTCGCGGCATTCACAACAGTTGCCCAGTACCAGAATTTTTCCTTTTTTATGACTGATTTGTTTTCTGAAATTCCGCCGATTAGTTTCATGGCTTCCTCTTCTGAAATTTCTGTCCCATCTGAAAAGTTATATTTAGAGAAAAACGGAAAACTCTTTTCACGCACAATTTTCTGCTTGGGTTCCGGCAATTTTTTTCTGGAACTTCCAAAAGGCACTAAAACTTTTTCTTCATAAGGCTGTGAAAAATCAGAATCATCCGCAAAAGAAAAAACGAAGGCAAACAGAATTAAAATCAAAAACAAAAGCTTTTTCATAAAAACAAACATTTTATTACCACTCCCATGCCACAACATGGGAATCTGTTGTAGAACTCCATTAAATTATAACCGTTTTTGCAAAGCCTGGCTATTTCATTTTTGAAAAACAAATGAAAGATGTTTGAAAATTCAATTTTCATAGAACGGCAAAAACTGTATAATAAAAATTGATATGTTTGAAGTTAGAGTTACTGCTGATTTTAGCGCGGCGCATTTTTTAAGAGACTACAACGGAAAATGCGAAAATCTTCACGGACACAATTACAAAGTTTATGCGCACGTCCGCGGAACAGAACTTGATAGAGGCGGAATGCTTTTGGATTTTACAAAGCTGAAAAAAACTCTACGTGAAGTTTGCGGCAAAATTGACCATACAAATTTAAACGACATAGAATTCTTTGAGCAAAATCCAAGCGCAGAAAGAATCGCCGTTTACATATACAATCATATCATAGAAGAAATTCCCTTGCTAAAAAAAACAGACGGAAAAAAAGCATGGCTTTATGCGATCGATGTTTTTGAAACAGAAACAAGCCGCGCGCGATACATTGCTGAATAATTTTTTATCGGAGAACAAAATGCTTACAAGAAAAACAAAAATCGTATGCTCAATCGGACCTGCCTGCGACAACGATGACACAATCCGCGAAATGATAAAAGCAGGAATGAACATAGCCAGATTCAACTTTTCGCACGGAACTTATGACTGGCACAAGCAAGCAATGGACAGGGTTCGCAGAGTTTCTGCAGAAATAGATGTACCTGTTGCAATTCTTTTGGACACAAAAGGTCCTGAAATCCGCACTGGACTTATAGACGGCACAAACAACATCAATCTTTCCGCAGGTGAAACCGTAATTATTACAACAGACGACTGCACTTGCGTAAATGCTTCGGAAGGTAAGCCGTGCAGAATTTCAATTTCATGGAAAGAAGCCGCAAAAAAAGTTTCCCCGGGAATAAAAATCTTAATAGCCGATGGACTGATTGAACTTGTTGTTCAGAAAGTTGAAGGCGAAGAAATTATATGCAAGGCTTCAAACGCCGGAACTTTTGGAAGCAGAAAAAATGTAAACTTAATCGGAGTTCATGCCGGGCTTCCAATCATGTCAGACAAAGACAAGGAAGATTTAAAGTTCGGGGCAACACAGGACATTGATTTTGTTGCGGCGAGCTTTGTAAGCTTCTCGGAAGAAGTTGTACAGATTAAAGAATACTTAAAATCTGTAGGCGCAAAAGCCCGTGTCATTGCAAAAATCGAAAATGAAGAAGGCTTAAACAACATTGAAAAAATTACACGCGAGGCAGATGGAATAATGGTTGCGCGCGGAGATTTGGGAGTCCAGCTTCCTACAGAAAGAATTCCGCTCGCGCAAAAAGCCATTATAAGATGCTGCCATACCGCCGGAAAACCTGTAATCACGGCAACGCAAATGCTCGATTCAATGATTGTAAATCCGCGGCCTACAAGAGCAGAGCTTACTGATGTTGCAAACGCAATTTTTGACGGAACAGATGCGCTCATGCTTTCCGGGGAAACTGCTGGCGGAAAATATCCAGTTGAATCTGTAAAGACAATGGCGCTGATTGCCCGCACAACAGAAGATTCTCTTGAATACAAAGAGCACATGAGAAAAATAGATTCCGACTATGTTCCCGGAACAGAAGTAGGACACATGGTTGCACACAGCGCATACAAACTTTCAAAGAACATAAAGGCAAAGGCAATAATAATTCCGACACTGCATGGAAACACTGCAAGAATGATTGGAAGTTTTCGTCCAGAGCAAATTGTAATTGCTGTAACTCCAGATAAAAAAGTTCAGCGTCAGCTTATGATTCAGTGGGGTGTAACTCCGGTTCTTTGCAGAATCGCAGGAGATTCCGACATGATGATTCAGAATGCTGTAAAACTTGCAATTGAAAACAACCTCGTAAGACTTTCAGACAGAGTTGTTGTGTGCGCAGGAATTCCGCTTTCAAGTCCGCTTATGGTAAACACAATCCGAGTACTTGTTGTTGGAAACATAATTGCAAGAGGAACTTCATTCGGATTCTGCAACAGTGAAAAACAAAAAATCTGCGGAAGAATAATCCACGCAGAAGACATTGTTGAAATCCGCGACACTGTAAAACTCAACCACAGGACAATTCTTGTTTGCGAAAGAATAACAGAAGATCTCATTCCGGTATTAAGAATTATAGACGGAGTTATTTCAGAATCCGGAAGCGACTTGCAAGAGGAAAACCTGAAACTTGTAAATCCGAACCTTGTCTATATACAGAATGTTCCCGACGCCTGCAAAATTCTTGAGGACAATCTCTCTGTTTCCATAGACGGAGAGCAGGGACTTATTTACGAGGGAGCAATCTGCTAAAGTAAAAGTTAAACAAGCCTTACAGGGATTCCTTCTTTGGAAAGCTCATTCTTTATAGAAGAAACTGTGTACGCTCCTGAATGAACCATTGAGGCAATCAGGGCAGCGTCAGCCTTTCCTTTTGTAAGAACGTCCGCAAGATGAGAAGGAGTTCCACCGCCACCACTTGCAATTACAGGAACCGGCACAGACTCCGCAATCATTTTTGTAAGATTCAGTTCATAGCCTTCTTTTGTTCCATCGGCATCAATTGAATTTAAAACTATTTCGCCAGCACCAAGCTCAACAGCTTTCTGTGCCCATTCTCTTGCATCAAGCTCTGTCTTTATTCGTCCGCCGTTAATATAAACTCTGTAGCCGCTTGGCATTTGAGAATCTTTTGCAGCGTCCATTCCAAGAACAATGCACTGATTTCCAAAAACGCGTGCACCCTGCTTTATAAGCTCCGGATTTTTTACAGCCTGAGAATTAAGCGAAACCTTTTCAGCTCCGGCAAGAATTGTAGAGCGTATGTCGTCAAGAGTTCCGATTCCACCTCCAACACAAAATGGAATAAAAACTTGAGAAGCGACTCTTGCAATCAAATCAAGAATAGGACCTCTTCCGCGCGCGCTTGCCATTATGTCGTAAAAAACAAGCTCGTCCACACCCTGGCGGTAATATTCAGCAGCCATTTCCACAGGGTCGCCAATGTCGATGTTGTTCTGAAATTTTATTCCTTTTGTTGTGCGTCCATCTTTTACATCAAGGCAGATTATAATTCGTTTCTTCAACATTTTAAAATTTCTCCTTTGCAGAAAGATCAGAAGAGACAAAATTTCTCAAGATTCCAAGTCCGGGCTTTCCTGATTTTTCCGGATGAAACTGAAAAACCGCGATGTTGTCTTTTTCAACTATTGCAGGAACTTTTATTCCGTAGTCCGCATAGCCTTTTATTATAGAAGAATCTTCCGGCTGAATCACATAGGAATGTACAAAATAAAAATCCGAATCAGGCGCAACTCCATTTAACAGAGAAGAGCCTCCGTTTGCAAACGAAACATTGTTCCATCCTATATGCGGAACTTTTAAACTTGTGTCAAAGCCTTTATCCTTTAAAGATGAAAAACGCCTTATGCTTCCTTTTAAAAGTCCAAGGCATTCTGTATCTCCTTCCTCGCTGTAGTCAAACACAATTTGAGAGCCAAGGCAAATTCCTAAAATCGGTTTACCAGATTCCGCCCAGTCTTTCAAAAAAGAATCAAAGCCTGTCAACTTAAGCTGCTGCATCGCATAAGCCGCATCTCCTACTCCGGGAAAAATCACACGGTCAACATTTTTTAACTCGCAAGGATTTCCAGAAAGAACATAAGGAGCATCAAGGTATTCAAGCGCATGCTCCACGCTTTTTATATTTCCTGCATTGTAATCTATGATTCCAGTCATTTTTTGCTCCAACAAAAGATTGAATGTTTCAAGTAAGTTTATATTAAAAACTGCCGATAAATTCAATATGGACATTACGGCTCTTGTCAATCTTTGCATTTCAGTTTTAAAAGATATACGCGTTATCACAGCTGCAATTCTTACAATTTTTTTTATCTCGCTCGGAAATTACGTTGTAAAATACAGAAAACGTCCGCCTAAACCAAAGAAGAAAAAATCCGCACAAAAACCTGCCGCTGCAGCCACACCAGCTCCAAAACCAGAAGAAAAGGCAAAGCAGGAATAGTAAAATTTTCCATATCAAGTCCTTCAATTGAAAGAAGCCCCTAAAAATGTTATTATTTTGAATAATAAAATGGTTGGGGATATATAAATGAAATTTTTTAGCACACGTGATGCCCGGAATATCGTAGGATTCAAACAGGCAGTTTTGGACTGCATTCCTTCTGACGGCGGGCTTTACGTTCCAGACGACACAGACGATTTGCGCCGCTGGATTTATTATACAAATGAAAAAACAACATTCGCTTCTCTTGCAGGCGCGCTTACTTCCGCAATGATAAATGATGAATTCAGCCCTGTAATCTGCGAAGCAATTGCAACACACGCATTTCCAAAAGATCCAGTTTTCAGACAGCTGGACAAAAATCTTTTTATCCTTGAGCTTTATCACGGCGCAACTGGAACTTTCAAGGACTTCGGTGTTTCTTATTTAACTTCCGCATTGGAAACGATTCTACAGATGGACGGAAAAAAAGCCATTCTGCTCGATGCGACTACAGGCGAACTTGGAGCGTGCATGGCAAAAGCTATCGGCGGAAAAAAACTTCTAAAGTCTGTTCTTCTTGCTCCAAAAGGAAAGCTACGCGGAATCGATGAAAAAAGCTTTGTTTGGAACGGCGGAAATATTTATCCGATTGAAATAGACGGAACAGAACAAGACTGCCACAAAATCATAAGAGAAATTTTTTCAGACAAACAGCTTGTAAAAAAACTCAGCCTGACTGTAGCAAATACGGCAAACATCGGCCGACTTTTACCGCAGTCATTTTTCTACACATTCGCATTTTCAAGACTCAAAGGAATTATAAACGGAGATATTTTTTATGCCGTTCCTGCTGGCAACTATGGAAATCTTGTTTCGGGACTTTACGGCTGGAGAATGGCTCTTCCTGTAAATGGATTCATCGTTCCTTCAACACCGGAACTTACCCTTGATGCCGGCGGAAACTGCATGGTTATGAACAGCATGATTCCGCTTGAAAAACGCACATCTGCAGATCCGGCTTCACCTTCAAACATAGAAAGACTTGAACAGATTTTCAAGGCAAATTCACTTATGCTTAGAAGTTTTGTCTATCCTGCGGCAGTTTCAGAAAAGGAAATTGAAGCAGCCTGCAAAAAACTTTTTATGCAATACAAAGTCTATGCAGACCACGACACAGCGGCGGCTTATGCGGCAGTTCTAAAAAGAAACGATGTTGCAGCGGAAGAAGACGGAGCTGTTGTTCTTGTTGCAAGAGACTCGCCTGCGCTTAGCAAAGATTTTCTTATGCACAACTTAGGAGAATCTCCTGCAATGCCGAACAATATCACCGAAGCATTTAAGCCTGTCAAACTTGACAAAGCTCCAATTGCCCCGGAGGATACAGATTCAGTTATTTCGATTTTGAACTCTTTGAATCTTTTTTAGTTTTTTTAGCAGCTGGCTTTTTAGCATCAGTTTTTTCCACGGAAGATTTTTTTGCTTTTGCCTTCTCTGTTTTTGGAGCTGGCATCTTCACGGGCTTTACGGCTTCTGTAAACTGCTCGCACTTGTATTCAGCAAGTTCCTTTGAAGCAAACAAAGTTCTGTAAAGCCTGAAAATCTGCTCGCGAAGGATTCTTTTGCTTGTCATGCAGTTGGAAGCAAACGCATACCAAAGCGTAGCATCCATTTTTTCCTTGTTGAACCAGCGAACTCCGTTGTATTCATTTGCACCAGTAAGAACAAATGAATTTTCAGAATCCACAAGCGATTTTGCCACAGTGTATGTCGACTTTACAAATCCAGAAGTTCCAAAGTTCAAGCTGCTTATCTTCATGCTTTCAAAAATGCGGATAAAGTTGTTTCTCATTTCTGAATTGAAGAAGCCTGCGCTTTCGATTATCTCGGAAAGTTTGCGGCTGTAGCCCCACTTCTTGCAGTTTTCACCGCCAGCGGAAGCAACTGCTGCAAAGGCGCATAGAATTTCCGCACTGAATTCATTCGACTTGATTCCAGAAGAAATCTCAAGCTCAAGGTTGTTTGCTGAATCTTCATCTTCCGGCGCAGAATAAGCCTCATACAAATATTCAACGCACTTCTCAAATGCCTTGAATTTCTGCTCAGGCTCAAGAGATGATTCAGATTTCTTTGACTTTGCTTTTTTCTTGGAATTTTCAGACACAAGTTTTTCTTCTTCAAGCGCAAACTCGTTTTCTTTTTCGTAGTAAGCAAGAGCAGCTTCTTTTGCAGACTTTAGAACTTTTTTGAGCGACGTTGGCTCTTTGTTTTCAAGCTTGAATTCTTTTGAAGAATCGCTAGAGAACAAGGCGTGAATATCCTGCATAAACTCTTTTGTAACGAAATTTTTAAGAGCGGCAAACAAATCCTTGTAGCGGAATTCCTGCCAGGCAATTTCAAGATCAGGAACACCAGAACCGTTCAAAAGCTCATTAAGTTTAAAGTATTTTCCGTCCGTGCCGTCAACAACTTGCTGAACATCAAGATAAACCTGATATTCAAAGCCGTTAAGAGCAACGAACATTCCGTTGTTAATCAAGTCATCGCTTCTGCGCACAAACCAAAGTCCGCTTCTATGCTCACGGAAAATCACATAGTGATTATAGCCATAAGTGAATCCCATGCTTTCAGCCAAAGACTTTGAAACCATCACTTTGTCATTTTCGTCAGACCCAGTTTTTACAGCGTACTCGCATGACTGCTTTATCCACCCCTGGGCGCGTTCATACTTATTATTATAGAAAACAATTGTGCGCTCGTTGCCTACGACATTTGAGTAAGCAAAAATATTTTCGTTTACAGTTCCATTATTCCAGACATCATAGAACAAAAAGTTTTCAACAGGCGCAAAAAGATAACGCTTGTGCATTAGAGGGAAAATATCATGCCAATGGCGATTCATCAAATCCTGATCAACCTTCTCATCTTTGTAGGCCTTGGTGTATTCCATTCCATATTTTTCTTCAAATCCTTCAAGCTGACCGTGTCCGAACATAGGAAGTCCAGGCATCGTAATCATCAGTGTGCAGACTCCAAAATACTTGTCGCCTTTTCCGAATTGAGCCACAGCTGTTTCTTCGTCCGGGTTGTTCATAAAGTTTACAAAACGCTTTAGAATCTGCGGATCAAATTTTATTGTATTTTTTACAGTGTCGCGGTACTTCTGATTTTCTTCCTTTTTGAGCATATTCATAAAGGCGGAATTATAAACACGGTGCATTCCAAGAGTACGTGTAAAATATCCTTCCATCATCCAGAAGGCTTCAGCAAGCAAAAGTGTGTCAGGCATTTCCTGAGCGCAACGGTCAACAACTTCGCGCCAGAATTCATTTGGAATGCGTTTTTCAAATTCTGCGGAAGTCAAAGCATAACGGCTGCGGCTTGCAATGTCTCCTCCGTGTCCTGGCTCAGGATACCAAAGGCGGCGGATATGTTTTTTTGCAAGAACCATTGCGGCATCAAACCTGATAATCGGAAAGTTCCGGGCAACTTTTAAAATCTGCTGCATAACGGCTTCGCGTGCGACTGGATTCAGAAAGTCAATTTGGGCTGTGTCATTCCAAGGCATTCCAGTTCCATCGTTTCCGTGGTAAATGTAAGTTACATCACCTGTCGCATTGTCTACACGCTTAAAGCAAACCGCGCAGTCGCTTTTTGAATAGTAATGGTCTTCAAGATAAATTGAAACACGGCCATCGCGACTCAAGTTTTCTCCATTGAAAGTGTAACCTGGGAATGGACATTCCTTTGTTGTTATAAAATAATCAGGATGTTCCGTAACCCAAGTTCCGTCCATTCCAGTGTGGTTTGGAACCATGTCGCTTGCAAGGCGGATTCCGCGGATCCAACATCTGTAGCGAAGATTTTCCAAAGCCTGCCATCCGCCAAGATTTCCTGCAATTTCATAGTCGAGCAAAGAATATGCTGAAGCGGCCGCCTCTGGATTTCCGTTTATCTGCTTGATTCTTTTTGAAGCATAACTGCGCTCCCAAAGTCCAATAAGCCAAAGCCCCGTAAACCCCTCATCGCGCAAAGCATCAAGTTCTTCATCTGGAATCTGGTCAAGGCGTGAAATATCGCGGTTATATTTTTTAGAAAGCTGATAAAGCCATACAAGAACAGTCTTTGCCATCAAAACAACTTTCGGCATCCATTCACGGTCAGGACTGAACCTCTCGTATTCTTTCATCAGATTTTCTTCATCATAAGTGTAGGCTTCCATGGAAACTTCGCCGCCGTTTGTAGGATGCCAGGCAGCTTTTTCTTCCTCGGAAATTGTATCGATTCCCTCAAGAAGACGACGAATCCATTCGCCAAGAACATCGCTCCAATAAGTGCGTATATAATCCAACTGGCCTTTTAAAGAAGTCGGAGAAGCAACAACAGGCTCTTTAAGCATATTTATAAGCGAATTATTCTTAGGACCAAATACAGGCTGAGTCAAAAAGAATGCCTTAATCTGATTCCAAGTTTTAATGTAGTCAGCGTTGACAACAAGATTTGAATCGTCAAACAAAATTGCAAACGGATGAAACGCCGGATTTTCATTTGCAAGATGAAGCATCACAAGCTCCTCCAAAACCTGCTCGCGGTTTGAGCGTTTCATTTTTGTGCCGGCATCAATACAGTTCTGCTCTAAAAACTCTTCCGCAGAAATTTCCTTTTTAAATACCTTAACAGGAGGAAACTCTTCCATGAACTGCAAAAGCAATTTGTCAATTTTTACTTTTGAAAAATTTCTGTCCAAGTCAGAAAGAAGATTTTTAAAGCAATCCGGAGCTTTGTCTCTTCTATAAATCATGCAGACGTAATGAAAAATTTCATCGATAAGTCCCATTGCGTTCAAAGAACCTGCTGAAACTTTTTTTTCACTTTGACCGCGTTTATCAAAAAGCCCGTTCAGTTTTGTCTGAAATTTATGCACAGCCTTGAAGTTTGCAAAAACAACATTTCCGGCAGAAGAAAAAAGCGAATCTTCAAAATCGCATTCTTCTCTTACTTTCCGGCTGATGTGAAATTCATTGTAAGAAATCTTCATATTTAACTCCAATAAAAAAGTTTGATTTTAGTTGTCGTGCAGCTGAACTACAGTTTTTATCTTGTTCAACAAAGACTTGTTTTCAGACATTTCTTCAATCGAAACAGGAATCCTATAAGTCCAGTTAAAACTGTTTACGCTGCCCGGAACATTGATGCGCTCGTCATTTTCATTTTCAAGGTAAAAACAATGCTCAAGGAACAAATAATCCTGAAGCGGATTTATAAGAAGCAAGCTTGCGCACTTTGCAACAGTTTTCAAAATAAATTCCGCAATGTCAGGAGTAAAGGCAGAATTCGAATCAGGACAGTTTTCAGTTTTGCACGCAGACAAAAATGCTCTTACGCTGTCTTTTTCAGAATTCCACCATTGGCGCAAAGTTGAACTGTCATGCACGGAAGTTGTAGCAACGCTCAAAGCTGGATACTGGTCAAACGGAATATAAGGCTGTCCGTTTTTTTCCCATTCGCGGCACCAGCGCACAACTTTAAGCGAAAGAATTTCAAGTTTTTGAAGAACTTCCGGCATAACTTTTAAATTAACGCCCAGATCTTCCGCGCAAGGAATCATATCAGAAGCATGGACAATAGCGCCCAAAGTAGAAAGAGCCTGCTGCTTCCAAAGCCCGTTTTCTTTTTCTTCTGTCCGGGCAAAAAGATTTTTCAGTTTTTCCTGCTCGTCCCAGCTTAAAGTTTTCCAGGCTGAAGATTTTTCAAACGTAAAGACTTTTATGAATCTGTCTTTTTTTATCTGAATCAATGAACGGTCGCGCCATTTTTCAGCAAGAGCATTTTTCACTGCGGAATCTTTGCGCTCGTCATCGCAAAATTTCTTGGAATAAATTTCCTTGTCACCAGAAATTTCTTTTTTAAAGTTCCAAAGCTCCTCGTTGTTCACACGGTCGCAAACCTGCTCAAGGAACGCAACAGCCTCGTCATGGTTCCAAGTTATATTTTCAATAAGCCCGGTCGGAATGTGCGGTTCAGAAATCCACTTTATTCTGTCATCAGAAAATCCCAAGTCGTTCAAGTCCTTTCTTGAAAAATCCGAATACGGAACTGTGTGTCCAAGATAAGCGGTTGTTTCAGTTTCTTTCGCAGCCCAAATTCTAAAAAAGCCTAGAACGTGGTCAATGCGGAATGCGTCATAATATTGAGATGAAACTTTTATTCTGTCTTTCCACCAGGCAAATCCGTCTGCTTCAAGCCGCTCCCAGTCATAAGTCGGAAATCCCCAGTTTTGCCCAAGCGGATTTTCTCCATCTGGCGGAGAACCAGCGCGCAAGTCCTGCCTAAAGAATTCAGGATAAGTCCAGCAGTCAACGCTGTCCTCGTTCATCAAAATTGGAATGTCGCCTTTTAAAATTATTCCTTTTGAGCGAAGATATTCCGCGCTTTCTTTAAACTGCTCGCTTGCACGCATCTGGCACCAGACAAAGAAATTGTGGCTGGATTTTTTTGCCTTGTTATTCCATTTGAGCATTATTTTTTCGCGGCTTACGTTGCGCACTTGCTCGTCCCAGCTTTTCCAGGAAGCCTGCATATTTTCGTCTTTTATGTTCTTGAAAACCGCATAAGGAATAATCCAGTTGTTTGCGCGGATAAACTTTTCCATTTGCGCCGGAAGTTTCTGCATAGATTCGTTTTCTGATTTTGCAGAAGTTTTTTCTATATAATTGTACAAAAGATGCAAAAGCTGATTTTTTTCATTCACAACAGCGTCATAGTCAAACCGCCGCTTATATGTAAAATTCTTTTCAAAATTTTTGTATGCCGAAGCAAACTGCTTGCTCCCCTTTAAAGCCGCTTCAAATTCCGGCAGCGCATTGATTCTTATAAAAAGCGGATGAAGCGCAAACGCAGAAAGCCCAGAATAAGGCGAAGACTGAGTCCCCGTATCGTTCACAGGAAGAAGCTGAACAACAGAAAATCCCGCCTTTTCGCAGAAGTCAGCAAGATTTTTCAATGCAAGAAAATCTCCGCAGGCTGCGCTGTCTTTTGTGTACAATGCAGAAAGCGGAACTACAACACCGGTTCTTTTTTTCATAATTTAAACCTATTTCAATAATTCTAATAAAAATAAATCGCCCTTACAGACGAAAACATTTGAAACAATTTGAGATAGCATTAAGTATATCATACAATAAAAAATTTACAATTTATTTTGCACAAGAAAAGAATTTTATTATATTCCGCTAAAGACAAAAATCACAAAAAAAAGTAGAATCGGCGCATGAAAAATTCAATAAAATCAAAATTGCTTAATATCATCTTGCGCTCGTTTATGACTGGAATCGCAATCGGAATCGGCGCAACAGCATTTCTTTCGTGCGAAAGCAAAATCGCAGGTGCGTTTTTATTCGGAACAGGGCTTTTTATAATCCTGAACTTCGGCTTCTATCTTTACACGGGAAAAGTCGGCTACATTGTTGAAAAAAAGCCTTCATACATCGCAGAAGTCGCATTAATCTGGCTTGGAAACTTTGCAGGAACATTTGTTTTTGCCTCCCTCATTCTTTGCACAAGAGCAAGCTCAATAGCACAAAAGGCAGCCGCAATGTGCGCGGTAAAATCAGCAGACACGCCTCTAAGCCTTCTTGTTCTGTCATTTTTCTGCGGAATTCTCATGTTCATTGCCGCGGACGGATTCAGGACAATCGAAAATCCAGTTGGAAAAGTTCTGGCTATTTTTCTTCCTGTAATGGCGTTCATTTTAAGCGGATTTGAGCACAGCATTGCCGATATGTTTTATTTTTCAGTTTCCCGCACTTGGACAGCCCACAGTTTTCTTTGCCTGATTATAATGACATTAGGAAACGCATTCGGAGGAATGCTAGTTCCGCTCGTAAAGAAAGGATTTTTACAGAACACAAACTAACTTGAATTCAACTCTACAAAAGATTTATAATACTTTCGTTCTATAAAAACAGGAGTTCAATATATGAAAAAATATGCTAGCGGAAAAGTCCGCGAGGTTTACGATTTGGAAGATGGAAGAATGGTCATTGTCACAACGGACCGGATCAGCGCGTTTGACGTTATTCTTCCAACTATGATTACAGACAAAGGCAAGGTTTTGAACGCTCTTGCGAATTTCTGGTTTGACTACACAAAAGACATTGTGAAAAACCACATGATTTCTTCAGATTTAAAGGATATGCCGGCTGAATTCCAGAAGCCTGAATTTGAAGGAAGAACAATCCTTGTAAAAAAACTTAAGATGATTCCGTATGAAGTTATTGTCCGCGGATATATGTTCGGTTCAATGTACGAAGCGTACAAAAAAGGCGAGCCGTTCCTTGGCCACAAGTTTGAAAAGGAATACCAGCAGGCGGAAAAACTTGACGAGCCGATTGTAACTCCTTCCACAAAAGCGGCGGAAGGACACGACATAAACGTAACTCTTGACTACATGAAAAAAGACCTTGGTGAGGAACTTGGAACAAAGATTGAAAAAGCCGCCCTTGCGATTTACAAAAAATGCTACGAGCACGCATACAAGAACGGAATCATAATCGCAGACACAAAATTTGAATTCGGATTGGACGAAAACGGCGAGCTTGTGCTTGGCGACGAAGTTCTGACTCCGGACTCAAGCCGCTTCTGGGATTTGAGCAAATACAAGGTTGGCGGAAGTCCTGCTTCCTACGACAAGCAGTTTGTGCGCGACTGGCTGAAAGAAAACAACCTTGCCGGCGACCCGAACATTAAGGAAATTCCTGCCGATGTTGTTGCAAAGACAAGCGCAATCTACAAGGAATGTGAAAAAAAGATTTGCCATAAATAATTTGCAAGAAGAATAAATGTAAGGGGCTGTCCTAGAAGTTATTAACAGACTTCAAAAAGGGCGGCCTTTTTTATGTTAAATGAATTTTGTAGATTTTCGTTTATTGTTTTTTTCTTAGGTGTTCATTAATCGAATCAGCTGCTTGAAATCATATCCCAGCATCAATAATCCCCATTCAATTCCAACTTTTTCTTTTCCCCGAAGATGAAATCGCCTGAATTTTAAATTGCCTTTTGTCTGACCAAAGACAGTCTCACATTCAGTGGAACGCTTTTTCATGAGAGTTTTATATTCTTCACTGGAAAGAAGATCTTTTACTTTTGCTTTCTGTTCAAGCCAGTGCCCGTTTCTTTGAATCACTCTGCCATATTCAGATTTTGTACATAACTCTCTGAACGGACAGCCTTCGCAGTTTTCACACTGGTAAACTTCGTAAGTCTGTAAATATCCGGATTTATTTTTCTATTTCCTCGATTGAGTCTTTCAGCTTTTCACTTCGGAAGGCATTGATAGTCCTGAAGTCCGGTTTCTGGAATCCAGTGAGCCACATCACGTTTACATTCTCGCGGCACTGTCTTGCAATCTGTCTTGAAGAATATATTCCTGTCATGTAGCAGTAAATCATTACTTTCAGGAGCATGACCGGATTGTATCTGCTTGCTCCGCCGTCAAAGGTCAGAAAATACGACTTGAAGTCGGAAGTCCTGTTGTGATAAAGTCCGCCCGATTTTGCACAAAAATATTTTTCAAAAAACTTCCGTGCGCCTTCTAAATCTTTTACATAAAGTGCAACGTGTTCAATTTTCATAATGCCTCGTTTGTGGTTGTTTCAGGTTTATTCGCTTGTCAAAATTCTTTGGCAAAATTTCCGGATTTCTTCCGTGCGTGGTGCAACATCTTCCTTGTGTTCAACTTTGCAAAGTCCGAGTTTTCCGCTTGCTTTGATTTCAAGATGTCCGTAGAAATGCTCTATGCTGCCGATTATTTTTTCGCATTCCGGCATTGAAGGACCGGTTCTGAGCGCGATTGTGTAGCCTTTTTTTCCGCCTGAGATTTTCGCGTGCGGTTCGTGGGTGTTGCACCAGGGCGTGCATCTGTCAATAAAAACCTTGAATTGTCCCGGAATGTCCGCCCAATACGACGGCGAAACGGAAACAATCTTGTCCGCCCATTCGTATTCCGCCATCAGCTTTTTTGTGTCGTCCGAAATTGAGCACTCTGCGGTCTCGTGGCATTTCCGGCAGCCACGGCACAATTTTATCTCGTAGTCGTCGATGCAGACCGAGCGGACTTCATTGCCTTTTCCGCAAAACTCAGAAACCAGCCTCACGATTTGTGCAGTCGCTCCGTTTTTTACCAGGCTGCAGTTTATTACAAGAATTTTCATTTTAATTTCTCCCAAATGTTTTTTACACATTAAACTAATTATGTTAACTTTGGTAATAATTGCTTTTTTCGTCGTCTTGTAAAGAAATGTACAATTTTTTATTCCCTGTAATCCTTTCTTATAAACGGTTTTCGGATTTCTTCTTTTGTGAGAAGCGAATATTTTTTCGGGTGGCGGTAGGCGTTTCCGTGAACTTCGCGGTTTCTGTAGTCCCGAAGTTCGTCAAGGTTGATATTCGCGATGTAGATTCCTTCGCCTTCGCCGGCTTCCACAACGAGCGTGTCGCGTGAACTTGAATCCTTGGGGCGGTATGCGATTCCGTCGAATGCGGAAGAATGCCCGTTGCAGTCGGGTTTTCCGCTGGGGTAGTTTGCGGTCGCAACGGCGCACATATTTTCGTAGGCTCTTGCGCGCAGCTGGGAAAGGCGGTTGATTTCCATGGGGCAGGCGTTCGGAACAAGAATCACTTCCGCGCCTTTGAGCATTAAAATCCGCGCGCTTTCAGGGAATTCGCGGTCGTAGCAAATCATCGCACCGGTTTTCACGACGCCTTTTTTAGTGTCAAGGTCGCAGACGTAAAAATCATCGCCGGGGCAAAGAGCCTTTTCATCGCCGAAGTCGCAGGTGTGGACTTTAGCGTAAGTGAGGACGGATTTTCCATGCCGGTCAAAAAACCGGAGCGTGTTCCGCGGCTGCAGGCTGTGTTTTTCCAGAAAAGTGATTCCCACCGCCATATCAAGTTCCGCGGCAAGATTTCCGAAGAACGAAACAAATTCTCCGTCCGCATTTACCGCAAGCTTTTCAAGTTCAGCTGGATTTTCCGGAAAACTGTAGCCGCAGCTCCACATCTCAGGAAAAAGCGCGATGTCCGCATCGAAAAGTTTCGCCTTTCGGCAAGCCTCCTCGCCAATCCGTCTGTTTTCTTCAATATTATTGCCCGGCATTATCTGCAAAAGGGCGATTTTCAAACTGTTCATTTTTTTATTATACACTGACTTTTTGTTTTGCGCAGCGGAAAATTATTCTCTCGACTTTCCTTGCTGTTTTTTTTATTCTCGGAAAATGAACTGGGCGAGCCGTGAAATTATCTCATAACCGAAAATCATATTTTTCCGGGCAATGCAAAAATTTTATAGTCAAAAAACGTGTTGAGCGTGCTATGAAATCTTCGCACAATTTTCCCCTTCGGCTATACTTCCAGTTCGTACAGGACAAAATCTGTCTGACCAGCGTTTTCTGTATGCCAGTTTCTTTCTGCGGCCGGGGAAAAGCCGAGCGATTCGTAAAGGCGGGCGGGCGTGTTGCATTTCAATGCGTCAAGGTGAACCGCTTTTTTCCCGGATTCGCGGCTCATCTCAATTATGGCTCTCATTGTCCGGGCGGCAATTCCTTTTTTCTGAAATTCCGGGGCGACGCACAGAATGTGAACCACGGAAACTTCATCGTCAGCAGGATTCATCTTCCACGGCACATCGTGATATTCCTTTTCCTGACGAGACACGACAGCGACCGCCGACGCAATTTTTCCGTCCAACTCAGAAAAAAACATATTTCCAGGGCTTATGTAGCCGAGTATCATCTCGTCCGACGGATGAAGCCCGTAAATCCAGTGCGCATAAAGCTCCATGTTTTTAGTTTCCGCAACCGCGTGCCTGTAGAACCGCGTCAGCCGCTCAAAGTCATTTTTTCGCCCCGTTATTTTTATTTTCCTGCTGTCTGAAAGGTCTGTTGAACGAGCCGATTTCGACAAGGTTTCCTTCCGGGTCGGCGATGTAGCAGGTTCTCTGTCCCCACGGCTCGGTTTCAGGCTCAAGCACCGGAACCGCTCCTTTTTCCACAGCCTTCCTGAATTCCGCGTCAACCTCATCGAATGTGTCAACGTAAAGCGCGATTTCAAAATGTCCGTTCAGACCTTTCACGTATTCGTATCTGCGCCCGGTCATTTTCTCAAAGTCTCCGCGTCCGTAAAGCAGAAAAAGCGTGCCGTCCTTTACAAGATAGACGTTGTTCGCGTCCTCGCTCTCCCTGATTTCAAAGCCGAGCACATCGCGGTAAAAGCGGATCATTTTCGCCATGTCGTCCACTAGAATTCCAAATCCGTCAAGTCTCATTTTTCATTTCCTCCAATTTTTATTTTTCCGGGGCTTTCCCTCGCTCTGTTTCGACAAGCGTTGGAGGGGAAACTTCGTCAACGGTTTCAACAACCGCTCGGGTCGGGCGTTCCGCACTTCGCTCACGCTCTAAGTCCTCGCCGTGCAAATCGCACGGCTGCGGTCTTTGGCTTCGGTTGTTAAAACAACCTTCGCCAGTGCTCCATACCCTAAGCTTTAGCTTAGGACGTGCGCGTGAGCGCACACGTAAAATAAAAGAGTTTTCGAAGAAAACTCTAAGCATACCGTCAGGTATGCAAAGCCCTAAGCTATCGCACGAATCCGCCGTGAAAAACACACTCATACACCTTATTTTCTCCGTGAAAAATCGCCTCGCTTCCGCTGAACCATTCAAAGCCGCCGCAAACCTTGCAGATGTATGTTCTGTCTCCGTCACGGAAAAATTCCGGCCCGCGGAAAGGCAGCTTAGGCTCAACCGCATGGAGCGCGCTTTTCAGAAAGTCGCCTGAAAATGAATCGTCAAGCACACGCCCGCAGTAGTTCATTGCCCAGAACGGAATTCCGTCCTTCCACAGAGCCTCCTCGCCGCTGAAATTCTTTCCGCCTAAGTACGTGTCGTAATACTCAAGCCTGCAAAAATCTGCGCCCAAGTCCTCCGAATAAAAAAGGTCGTGCGAATTCTTTCGGCACGGCTGAATCTCGCTTCCTTTTCCAGCGTAGGTGGCGCGCTTTGCCCGGCAAAGAAATTCTCTTATTTCTGCGGAATCAGAAAAAGCCGTTCCGCCCATCATTTCAGTTTCCGCCGTTCCGCAACCATCCTTCACCATAAAATCCACCGAAACACCGAACAGAGCTGAAATCCGCACAAGGTTTGCGATGTCGGGCACGGATTCCGCCGCCTCCCACTTGGACACTGCCTGCCGCGAAACGTCCAGCCGCTCCGAAAGTTCCTCCTGCGACAGAGAATTCCTCTTTCTCAAGTACGCGATTTTTTCCGCCAAAGACATATCAGCACCTCCCAGACATAGCTAAAAAATTCCTGACTGCACGAGCCAGTTCAAAAATTGTAACCTAGAATTTTCCGAAAATCCACCAGCCGGACTTTGCAAAAACGGCAACCGGAAGTTTCTGTTTTTATTTTTGCAGCCTTTCGGACAACATTTATTTCCGCCGCAGTTCAATAATATATTCCGTTGTGCTTTCCTCGTGTTTTCTTGCGCCAGTCGGGAAAAATCCGTGCCGACTGTAAAAAGAAATAGCCCTTGCGTTTTTTTCCAGTGCCCATAGAAAGTCCGCCTGAAAATTCTGAAGTGCAAATTCAACTAGCGCGCTTCCTGTTCCGCAGTTCTGAAAAAGCGGCTCAACGTACAGCTTCACAATTTCAGTTTTTCGGATTTCGATGAATCCTTTTATGATGCCATCATCTTCCGCCACAAACAGATTGCCGAACGTTTCTTTCTTTCCGAAGTAATTGTCGATTACTGAAACAACTTGCATTGTTCCGAATGAATAACCTGCGTCCTTGAAAATAGGGAAATAATTAATCCTGTTGTTGAATACGAAAATTTCTGCGATTCGGGACAAATCGCTTTTTTCAGTTTTTCTAATCTGAATTTTTCTCTCCGGAAGGTTTCTGTTATGTTTTCTAAAAAATATTATGTGAAATAAATCCTACCGAGCGATAGGTGTCAAGAGAGGGGAACGATAATAAAACATCGTATAATTAATATTGTTTTGACATTATAATCTTGGAGGTAAGGCTGCCTTAAAGTTCCAATTCCATCTCCACGTGAACAATTCCTTCTTCCAAAAAATCATCGGAAACTTCTTTGAATCCGAATTTCTTATAAAACCCAGCAGCGTATTTCTGTGCGTTCATGCAGATCTTTTTGCAGTTCATCTTTTGCCTTATCGCCTGAATACTGTTTTCCATCAGTTCACGACCAATGCCGTTTCCGTGATGCAAAGTCAAAACTCTGCCAACTTTCACAATGCCACAAGTTTCATCCGCATAAAATGCCCTCAGATATGCGCAAACCTTTCCGTCTTCAGCAAAAAAACAATGCAAACTTTTGTAATCAATGTCATCCATATCCTGATAATGAATATTCTGCTCTAGCACAAAAATCTCGGTCCGCGCCTTGAGGAGTTCGTAAAGTTCTTTTGTATTCAGCTCATCAAATCTTTTCGAAAAAAAATCCATTTGTCGTTCCAACTTATCACGAAGATTTTTGCATTATATCATATCTGGAAATTATAAAGGAAAAAAAGCAGTTAAAAAAAAGTGGCTCAACGTATAGTTTTGCAATTGCAGTTTCCCGGATTTAGATGAAACCTTTTATAATGCTGTTGTCTTCCCCACAAACAATTGTGAACGTATCTTTCTTTCCGAAGTAATTGTCAGCCGCCGGAATAACTTGCAGCGTTCCGAATGAATATCCTGCGTCCTTGAAAATAGGGAAATAATTAATCCTGTTGTTGAATACGAAAATTTCTGCGATTCGGGACAAATCGCTTTTTTCAGCTTTTCGAATCGGCATTTATTCTCTCTATGTAATTTTTACATTGTTATCCGAAAATCGCTTTCTTCATATATTTTGTTTAAATAACTCCCTTTAAAAATGTATAAAATCTTTAAAAACTCCATTAAAAAAGTGTAAAACTGGAGGCTTATATGTTTAAACGAAAAATAATGGCTGAATTTGAAGCTTGGAAAAATTCGAGCGGTAGAAAAAAAACTCTTGTGGTAAAAGGTCTACGTCAGATTGGAAAAACTTACAGTGTAAGAGAATTTGCCAAGGCAAATTATGAAAATATCGTATACGTAAATTTCAAGGAAAACGAAAGAGCCAAAAAGATTTTTGATGCTGACCTAAATGTAAACTAAAACTGTCATAGATCTGTCTGCTTTGATACCTGGTTCTCATTTTGTTGAAGGCAAGACTGTGATTATTTTTGATGAGATTCAGGAATGTGCAAACGCCCGTTCAAGTATTAAACCATTTTCTGAAGACGGACGCTTCGACATTATTGCTACTGGCTCTCTGTTAGGCATCAAGGGATACAATAAAAAGAAAAGCAAAGGTGTTCCTATCGGCTTTGAACGCATTGTGTATATGAAGCCTATGGATTTTGAGGAGTTTCTTTGGGCAAAAGGAATAAGTGAAGATGTTGTTCAATATCTTCGGGAATGTTATAAGAATAAAACTCCACTAAGTGACGCCACCCATCAGGCCATGCTCCGTTATTTTAAGGAATACATTTGTGTCGGAGGACTTCCTTATATTGTAGATCAGTTTATTACTACAAATGATATGAATGTAGTCTGGCAGGATCAGCACGATATTATTGAAGAATATAGAGATGATTTTGGTAAGCATCTGGATGAAAATGAGAACGAGGAGATTGTCCTTACACTTCTTGCTAGAATAAACAGAGTATTTGAATCAATTCCGGCTCAGCTGGCAAAGGAAAATAAGAAATTTGTTTTCTCTGTGATTGAGAAGAAAGGCCGTTCAGAAAACTATCTTCCTGCTAATATGTTGTGCCATTTGTCAATGACAAAACAATAAAATATAAAAAAGAAAAGGCTTTAGAAATCAAGATTTTCGGCACTAGACCATCCTGATATTCGTGGATTTAGGTTGAAACTTTGTTTCCACCATTACCGACAGGTCAATGATCCGCCAAAAGTTCTTTCTGTCTATTAAGCGGGAATTCGCAAGGATTTCTCCCTGTTTAGCCCATAGGAGGAACGAAGATAACTCAAATCTGCCTCGTTTCCGCCACCTTTTCTTTATTTCAAAAACTTAAAATATGAATAATGAACTAAGCTATTTTTCCGTTCATCATTCCCCAGACAAAACATGCAAGCTCTCTCGCTCCTGCCGCTGAAGATACGTTGTAATTTTTTCCACGTTCTTCAAGATGCTTCATTTTTGTTCTGATTCGTTTTGTTGCCTTATCCGCATACGCCACAATTTCAGGACTTGCATTCTTTTGTCTTTCAAGAATCCTCTTGGATTTCTGCCCGTAAGGATTCGTCCGTTTTATTGCCTTCGCCGACTCACAGAACAAAGCCCTCACGCGCTTGTTCCCCGCTTTCGTGAGCGGAAGCATATTTTTAGTCTTTCCGCTGGAATCTTCTCCAGGACAAAGGCCAAGATAACTTACGAACTGAGCTGCCGTCGCAAATCTTGTAAAATCATGGATTTCCACGGCTGTCTCAACCGCTGTTGTTATATCAATGCCTGAGAAACATACAAGCTTATCAACCTTATCCTTTATAATTTCTAGCTCTGCAATTTCTCTGATTTTCATATCCATTAGCTCAATTTTTGCTTTCAGACTGTAAACTTCCGAAAGATACTCATTGAAAGCCTCCTGCATCCATTTTTCTGAGAACTGAACAGTCTTTACCCATTTGAAGAATTTTTCAGTCCAGTAATTTCCGCTTTCAGGATATGTTTTCCCGTTTCTCAGCAGGAAAGAAAGAAGTTCCTGCTTTGCTTTTTTAAACATTCTCTTCTTTGCATCTCTTGCTCTTGTATATTCCTTCAGGGCCTCCATTTCTTCACTCGGAAGATGAACCTGACTGTAAGATTTATATGCAAGGATTCTCGCTATTGCCCTCGCATCAATTCTGTCAGTTTTTACCCGCTTCTTTCCATCCGGATTCGACATTGTTGTCGGTGCCATAACTACGCAGCCATAACCAGCCTTTTGTAATCCGCGGCAAAGACCGTAACCTGTTGGGCCTGCTTCATAACCACAGGCAAATAAAATTTCTTCCCTGTGTTTTTTCTTTATTGCCTCCAGGTATTTTATTACAGCTTTCGTTGTTGCCTTGATTGTCATTTCATCAGAAAGTTCATTTCTGAAAAAGTCAAAGCAGCAAAGTGAATAGGTGTCCTTGTGAACATCAATCCCAATGTACAAAATCTTCTCGTTTCGTGTTATAATTTCCATGTAGTGCCTCCACTTTGTATGAGGTAATGCCCATACTGTTATTTTTATCATTAACATTTTGACGCTAAATCCACGTTTTTACAAACTGGATGGCACTACATATTGTCTATACAATGGCTGTGCGATTTTGGAATCATCACTCTTTGTCATAATCTTAATAATATTACAGAACCGATCGAGGGTAATAAGATTGATAATGACATTTCTCTTATTGAGGTTAAAGCTACGACAGGGAATACAAAATCAGCAAAAACGGTTTTAAAGAATTCCCAATATGGTGTAAATATGTGTTACAAACTTTCAGAAAATAACATTGGAGTTGCAGAAAATATAATAACGATACCTTATTATATGACATTCCTTTTGTAATTCTTGGCTTTCAGGTTTGAAACGTTTTAGCTGTTGCATGGAAAGCTACAATTGTAATATACGGCGGAATCTTTTTTCAATGATAAAGTGCTTTCCAGTTTACTTCAGCAATGGAAATCACTGCTAAAGCAATGATTTCATTTACATTCTGATAAAAGTGAATGGAAACTGCATATGTAATCATACTTGTGTTGTTACAGATTTTTACGCACATAGTAGTTTGTTCGACCACTGCCTTTCTTTTCAATCATATCGTTATCACAAAGTTTCTTGAGGGCTTTTTCGATTGTCTGATGTGCAAGAGCCGGACATTTTTCCTGTATATCACTCTTTGTAAATTTTCCTATTCTGTTTTTGATAACATTTTCTACGGCTTGTATTGCAGAAATCTTGTCATTAATCAGATTAAGGCGTTCCTCAAAGTCTCTGTATGCCGCAAGGATTATTCCCAAAAGATATTTTACAAGCGGAGTATTGTCGTTCGTGCTTTCATTTAAAAGAAGAGGCTCGATTTCGCCTGGTTCCATTGCCCGGTAAAATGTTTCGCAGAGATTTTGAACGGCTTTTGGAGTTTCAATAGGTGACAGTGGGGTAAAAAGAGTTTTGCTTGTGCCGTCTTGTATGTTTGCTACGATGTGGTTTTGAACGTTCTTGAATTTGCCTACAATGTCAGGGTTTGCATATTGGTAAAAGTATTTATGGAGCTGAAGAATATAATTTGATGTAAGCGGAATGTATTCAAAATTTTCAAAGAAGAAAAAAAAGCGGATACGTCCTTGCGATCAAAATCAATCACAGGACAATGCTTAAAAGAAATTTTCTCTGGCGAATGGCGCAAGTCCTGACAAATTTATGCGATGAAAGGCAAGGTGTACGCAGGACAGAAAAACGGATTCCTTATCTTTCCACCGTAAAAAACGTGTTCGCATACAGCGGCATTTTTGGCATTGCGGTATTCCAGAGCTTCTTGAATTCTTTTGCCGGGATTCTTCTATTGTAATGCGGTTCGTTGCAGTTTGAAAGCTCGGTGAGCGATTCTGCGATGAAGATGTTCTGCCCGTCGTAGCCGACAACCGGGACGTAATGAAGCCAGTTTTTGTCCGGGCGAATTTTTATCATCGCGATTACAGGATTTCCGGTGGCGACCTCATTTTTCAGCGAGTTCAGGTTTCCACGGCAATATTTTACCTTGAATCCGTTTTTAGAAAGAAAATTGAAGATTCCTTTCGGGTAAACGTAGCCGCCGCGCATTTTGTTCGGCATTTTTTCGTAGGCTGAATTCCCGTCCACGCTGATGTTCCAGTGCCTCATCACGAATGCGGATGAAAATCCCGAGCATTTGAATCCGTCCTGAAAATCAATCCTGTTCGCCTTTGTGATAAGAAATTCTTTTGTCATTGCTTTTGCGCTGAAATAAAAATCAAGCCGCCCCATCAACGCAATGTCAACAATCGTTGTTGTCAGAAAATATGAGATGAATGAAATTGCCGTGACAAGGAGAATCAGTTTAAAAAAAAGCATTTTGTCTCTGTCTTTACTGCCGGTAGTGTGTTCCGCATTGGACAATGTAAATTTTGTCGTCTTCGACCTTGTAAACAAGCCGGTTTGCCAAATCAATTCGCCTGCTCCAGTAACCTGAAAGTTCATGCTTTAGTGCTTCTGGCTGACCTTTGCCTTTGTCGAATCCGTTCCGCTCAATGTCTTTCAATAATTCGTGCGTGCTTTTTATCAGGGCCTTCTGGTGTTTGTCGAAAAATTCGCAGTAATCGTTCCAAGCCTGATCTGACCAGATTTTTATCATTGAGGTATTTCCTTGAGTTCGTGGACTTGACCGTTTCCGTTTTCAATCTGATTTATGCTTTTCCGCAGGATTTTCATGTTTTCTTCGGAATAAATGTACGGATCGTCCGCCGCCTTCATCGCAAATGGCATGCCGTTTTCGCGGATTGTCGCCTTTACGAACGCGTTGATTGCCGCCGAAATGTTGATTCCCATTGAAGTGCAGATTGTCTCAAAAAGATTTTTGTCAGTATTGTCTATTTTTGCCGAAATCGTAGTCATAAGTAATACCTCTTAGTAGAAAATACTACACAAGCTGGCAGTTGTCAACTAATTTTCTCTCACTTCCTCAGTTTCCCCGCAATCCTAAGTGCCGCCTCTATGTGCATTATCCAGTGGCGCGAGAACGGCATCTGAACAAGACCGCGGAAATCCTTGCCGCACCAGTAGTCAATCAGCCAGCCGGCGCTTTCGTCCGTGCTGACGACGTTCAGGGATTCAAGTTCCTTTCTGCGTTCGGCGGAAACTTTTTTCTTCAGGTCGGAATAGGAAATGGCGCAAAGGATTTTTTCAGTTTGGGCTTTGACTTCGTGGATGTAGTTTTGAACCTCGCCAAGATTCAGCTGTCGTGAAAATTCTGCAATCTGCTGTTTTACAAGTTCGTTTCCGGTTGTGATAATAGGGCTGTTTGTGCGTTCCTTGTAATTTCCCCGGAAGAAAACCTGACCGCAGCCTGCAATCAGCGTGTTCGCAACGATGTCCTCAATTCTGAAAATGTGCCAGAACGAATATGCGACCGTCTTTGAATGGTAGCCTTCCGCGTTTATAAAAGGCATTGCGCAGAATTCCTCGCGGCTAAAATCGCGGAAAAATCCGTCCGCAGCCTGCATGAGTTCTTTCCGCAGTTCAAAAAGAGTTTCAATTCCATCCGCAAAAGTCGCTTCCTTTTTAAGCTGAATCTGCATTTTCCTGTTGAGTTCCGACCATGATTTGTTCATTTATGTCTTCTTAAAAAAAAGTAACTTAATCAGGAATTATATAACTAATAGCAACGTCCTATCAAGGAAAAGAAATTCTACATTTTTTACATAACCACTTGACACGCCCCCTTTTTTTTGTGTTTTACCTAATCCAAAAGGAATACTTCCTAAGACCTGAAGTGAGTATTCCTAAAGCCCTAAGTGAATATTCCTAAGACCCTGAGTAAGTATTCCTAAGGGTCTTAGGAAGTATTACTCAGCCTCTTAGGAAGTATCTCTACGGCTCTTAGGAAGTATTACTTAGCCTCTTAGGAAGTATCCCTTCAGTTTTTAACAGTTTTATTCCTAAAATATTGACTTTACAAGTGACTTGAACTTGTCGCCGCGGTCAAATTCGTTTGAGAACATTCCGAATGAGGTTGCGCCCGGAGAAAAGACAACCGGCAGCCAAGTATCAGAAAAAACCTCACCATAGTTTCGGCTTGCGTTTTCAGACATAAGACAGGTTTTAAGAACGTCAAGAAGAATCTGCAGGGAATCAAACGGTCCTTCATATTTTACGCCGCGCTCATCAAGCATAGAAACAAGTTTGTCTGTTCCAGTGCCGGAAAGCAAGTAGATTTCGTAAGGCGGAAACTTTGTGTTGTTTTCCGGATCAAGACATCTTGCAAGCGGAAGAAAGTCCAGTCCTTTGTCTGTTCCGCCGGCAATAAGAACAACGCGCTGATCAAATGACTGGCTTGCCGCGGCGCACGCTTCTGGAACTGTTGAGCAGCTGTCATTATAAAAGACAACCTTGCGCCCGTCAGAAGGACTTTTCCAGTCGTAGAATTTTTCAAGGCGGTGAGGAATTCCTTTCCACTGCCCCATCACGGTGCAAATCTGAGCCGGAGCAACTCCCATAAGGTACATGGCAAGACTGGCATTCAAAACATTAGCTCTCATGTGCTCGCCCGGAACTTGCAGACTTTCCATTACAACTTCTTCAAGAACTGTTTTTTCCTTTAGACTTGGTTTTACAAATTCGGAAGGAACACGCGCAACTCCTTTGTAGGAAGAACCGCTTTTTTCTAAATAAGCTCCGAAAATTCCCTTTGGCAAAAGAACCTTGCTGTATCTAAGAACTTTGGCTTTTGTCTCGCTTGCAAATAAATCGCCCCAGCAGCGACAGCCTCTTTTTGGAGAAGCAGTTTCTTTAAGGTAGTTATCTTCGTCAAAGTCAAGGATTGTAAAATCATTCTTATCTTGATCGGCAAAAATCAGCTTTTTATCTTCCACGTAGCTATCCATGTCGCCGTACCAGTTCTGGTGGTCTGGAACAATCTTTGTGATTATAGAAATCTTTGGCTTTAAAAGTTTTCTTCCGCGCAAATCCGCAAGCTGCCAGCTAGAAAGCTCAAGAACAACAGGAGTAGTTCCATCTGTTTTTTCAAGAAATGAAAGCGGGCTTACGGTGATGTTTCCGCCTAAGAAGCATTTAAAGCCAGCCTGATTCAGTCCGTAGGAAAGCGCGCTAACTGTGCTGGATTTTCCCTTGCTTCCTGTAACTGCAATTATAGGAGCTTTTGTAAAGCGCAGAAAAATGCTGATGTCTGTTTCAATTGCTTTTGCAGCCGAAAGAAACTGATTGCCTTCAATTTTTATGCCGGGATTTTTTATAACGCAGTCCGCATTGGAAAAATCTTCAATCTTATGCCCGCCCAAAACAAAGCGAAGCCTGGACTTGTCAAGAAATCTGTCTTTTGCAAGAGACTCAAGAGTTGGCGCAAGCTGTTCAGCAGTCTTCATGTCGGTAACGGTAACAAAAGCTCCGTGCCTTAAAAAAAAGCGGACGCAAGCCTCTCCACCGCCGTTAAGACCAAGTCCCATTATTGTAATTTTCTTGCCATTTATTTCATCAAGCGAATTAAAATAGCATCCATGCGGATAAATATGCGGCATTTTTCTCCTCCCGGTTTAACTTTTCTATCTTGAAGTGCAAAGGCTTTGTTTCGCCTTGAAATTTTCAATTCCCTCTTTTAGAAGATAATCAATAAGCTCAGAATATTCCAATCCGTCTGCATCGCACATTTTGGGGAACATACTGATTTTTGTAAATCCCGGAATTGTATTTATCTCGTTCAGGTAAATTTCGCCAGTCTTGCGGTCCACAAAAAAATCCACGCGGCTCAAACCCGATGCGTTTATTACTGAATACGCTTTTTTTGCAGTTTCCCTTATGAGCTCAAGCTTGTCATCTGAAAGAAGAGCGGGAATTTTTAGCTCAGCTCCGTCCGGGTCGTTGTATTTTGCATCGTAGTCATAAAAATCATGCTTTGGAACAATTTCTCCCGGTCCGTAAGCCTTTAAAAGCGTGCAGTCAGATTCCGAAGTTGCCGTTACAGAATTTCCAGTTACAGAGCATTCAACTTCCCGAGCGTCAATCGCTTTTTCAATAAGAACTTTGTTGTCCCAGCTGAATGCTTCCATGAGCGCAAAAGAAAGCTCTTTTTTATTCCGGGCAAGACTTGCTCCGTCGCTTGAACCTGCAGCGCATGGCTTTACAAAAAGCGGAAACTCAAGTTTTTCAATCGCTTCTTCAATAAGCTTGTCATAAAGAGAACTTGAATTTATCTGGCTTCTTGAAATGCACATATATGGAACAACTGGAATTCCTGCGTTCTTTAAAAGAATTTTTGTAGTTTCCTTGTCCATTGCCGCGCTTGAAGCCAAAACTCCGCAGCCAACGAATGGAACGCCAGCCATTTCAAATACCCCCTGAACAGTTCCGTCTTCTCCGTAAGTTCCATGCAGAACCGGGAACACAACATCGCATGGAATGTAGTTTCCGTAGGCAAAAAACACATTGTCTTTTCCACGCCCAAACGAAACTTTTACTTCACGTCTTTCATTTTCATGAACACAAAGAGCGGCTTCGGGATTGTTTCTTATTTCCTTAAAAACTGAATCGTCTTCAAGATACCATTTTCCGCCTTTGGAAATCGAAATGAGAGAAACGTTGTGCTTTGCGCTGATGTTTCTGATTACAGATGCGCATGACAAAAGTGAAATTTCATGCTCGCCTGATTTCCCACCGTATATTAAAACCACATTCATTTTGCAAACCCCATTTCTTTTAAAGCATTCTTTGCTTCTGAAATTTCATCGTACTTTATAGCATTGTCGGCGTAAATTATAGAATTTTCATGGCTTTTTCCAAGCAGAAGCACAATGTCGTTTTCCTTTGCCATGCTGAACGCTTTTCTGATTGCCTGCGGACGGTCTGGAACAAGGAACAAATCCACGTTGTCTTTTTTGCCTTCTTTTCTTGCACCCAAAGCAATCTGCTCAATAATCGTCATTCTGTCTTCCTTGCGCGGATCTTCATCTGTAAGAATCACAATGTCGCAGAAGCGGGCGGCAATTTCACCTTGAAGAGGACGTTTTGTTGTGTCGCGTTCACCGCCAGAGCCGAACACGCAAATCATCTTGCCCATAGCGCGGTTTTTTAAAGGCGGAAAAATCGTTTCAAAACTCGAAGGCGTATGGGCATAGTCCACAATCACTTCAAAAGGCTGACCTTCGTCAATTACAGTCATGCGGCCTTTTACACTCGTAAGTTTCTGCGCACACAAAGCAAGTTTTTCTATTGAAATGCCGGTCGTTCCGTGCACAGCCAAAATCGCAGCCGTTATATTGTACGCATTGAACGCTCCCGGAACAGAAGCCTTTACATGGACAACAGAATTTTCGTTGTTAAGGGAATCGTGTGTTTCAAAGCGGTGAATGCTGAATGCAAGCCCGAATCTTGCCGAAGCTATATTCCGGCATGAAAAATACGGCATATCTTTTGGAATTTCTGGAAGCGGAGGAGATGAAAGCCCCAAAGCAGCCTGCTTGCCTGCCTTTCCTTCCGTAGTGAACCCTATGGTTTTGTGCTTGGTGCAGGAAGCAAAATAAGACGCCGCAGGATCTTCCAAATTCACAACTCCGAACGCAGGAATTTTTGTCGTAACTCCGGCAATTGTTTTTTCGTGATTATGCAAATCCAAAGCGCGGAACAAGTTCGCCTTGTCGCTTTTGTACTGCTCGTAAGTTCCGTGGAATTCCAAATGCTCAAGCGTAACATTCATAAAAACAGCGCAGTCAAAAAGAACATTGCCAAGCCTGTTAAGTTTTTTGCTCAATCCGTGGCTGGAAGATTCCACAACAGCGTGAGTACATCCGTTGCAAACCATCTCATAAAGCTCGCGCTGAACAACAGGAGCTTCCGGCGTTGTCTGGTGCTGCGGATTGTCTATAGCGTCTCCTCCAAGAGAATACTGCACTGTGGAAATAAAACCCGCCTTGATTCCGTTCAGGCGCAAGAGCTGCCATATAAACGAAACAGTGGAAGACTTGCCTTCCGTTCCTGTAACTCCGTAGACAACAAGCTTTGAAGAAGGATTATCATAAAAGCACGAGCTTACAGGCGACATTGCAAATCGTGATGAAGGAACTTTTACAAACACAACTTTTTTTGAAGAGGAAGCCAAAGCCTCCTTGATTTGCGAATGCTCTTCCTGCGTAATTTCATCCTGAAAAACAACTGCGCCAGCCCCGCAAGAAACAGCCTGCGCTATAAACTTGTTGCCTGTTGTATGAGTTCCGGGCAAGGCAAAAAACAAATAGTTTTCTTTTACATCCCGGCTGTCAAAAGCAAGACCTTCTACACAAGCATCTGTATTCTTTGGGGAAGAAATTCCGTCTTCCGCCACAATCTTATAATCAGTTTCTTCCGAGCCAAGCGACTTCAAAAGCGCGCACAAATTCTTTTCCATAATGCGCCATTCTACCACTTTAAAAAGAAATGCACAATGAAAAGTAATTGCCACACCAGAGCAAACGCATTATAAATTTATTCAGCATAAAACTGGCTCCCAGACACGGTTTCGTGGTTCAAAATCGCGCAATAATGCGCTACACGCTAATTGTTGCAAAGTAACTATAGAATTGCCCGCTCACGCGGGCGCAACAATCAGAGTGTTTTTGCCCACGAAACCGTTTCTTCGCGCAAACTTTACTTAAATTATTTATAATGCGTTTGCCCTGATTGCCACACGGATTGGAAAAGCCTAACGGCTTTTTACAGCGCAGGAGATTATCCAGTCAAGCTGGATAATGGCAAAAGGTTATTCTGGCAATGACAGAAAAAACTATGTCATTCTAATGGCTCACACCACACCATTAGAATAATACAAATACTATCATTATGCTGATACGTCCCTATCATTATGCTTGCGAACTATTCCGCCTTTACTGCAAAAAAGTTGATTTTTCGCGCGTAGAGCCGCTCGTTTGTGTATGGGTCTAAGACGGCAAATCTTTCGAGCACCGCAGCCGAAGCAGGTATTTCTGGAATGGCAAATGGCCGCCAGAAGCGTTCGTAATAGCGGTATTCAAGCTGGGTTTGCGCCCCGCAGTTTTGTAATTGAAAGTCATTTGTAGAATGCCTAAGTTCAAGCTTGTCAGTATCTGACGGGCCGCTCTGATACCAGCCGATATTCGGCGCGTCAAGGCTGTTGTTTGCTATGACCAATGCCTGCTCAATTGTCAATGTTTCTTCCGGCAGGAATTTTGTTCTGCTTGGGCCTTCAACAAGTCCAAGAGCGTCCATAAACGCCGCTGCCTCTTTTGCCCAGTCTGCAATGCCTGCGTTGTCAGAATACCGGGTCAGTTTTGACTCATAAGGCGTGTAGCGGATATTTTTATTCTTTTTTGCGTACATTAAAGCCTGATAAAAGAAAGTTGCAAGCTGCTGACGGTCAACCGCGCCGTCCGGGTTGAATTTGCCATCAGAAGCTCCGCCATAGATTCCAGCCCCTGCCGCCTTTAGCGCATATTTGCTTTTTGTGTCGGAATATGTCTTTGACTTTGCAGACGAAACTGATTTTCCCGAAAGTTTTTCTGCAAGAGTTACCGCAATCGCACTGGCCTGCATACGTGTAAGAGGCTTTGTAAAGTCATCGCCTAGAACAGACTCGTCCACCAAGCCATTCCGGGCAGCCCAGTAAACTCCGTTCTGAAACCCTTCGCTTATCTTTGCTTTTAAGTCCTTGCTTTTTGAAACTGCAAAAGACCATGGATTTAAATTGACTTTTGTTGAAACATCCAGTGCCTGTTCGTAGTTTTGACCGCCTTTCTTCCAGCTGTCTTTTTTTTGCTCCATGTACATATTGTACGCCGCTCTAACTTCCGGGGTATCCTTGTGTCCAGCAACATAACGAAAATACTCATATGTAAAATCGACCAGATCAGACTCGCGCTTATTAATGCCGCACCATCTGCATGAAAGGCAGTAGACTTCTTCGCCATGCTTGTTTGTGCCGATATAATTCTTGTCAGAAATATCAAATCTTGCAAAATCGTGGACAGGAGACTTAGGCACACCATCCGAGAATGTATGCTTCGGATTATACTCGCACTTTCCGCACCATTTGCAAGAATAATACCACTCGTTTGGCTGCTGGCATGTCATGTGCTGCTTCATGCGGCTTGCGGTGTAGGCTTTTCCAGTGTAGACGTGGCCGGGACACCATTCCCTTGCGGCAGAATCCCCTTTTTTGAACGCCTCGTACACATCGCCGGAATAGACTTTCACAAAATAAACCGGCGACAAAGGCTTTGAACTGTAGCTTAAAAGGCCTTTAGGCAGTTCGCTTTCCGGCACATAAATAGTGCAGGAACCGTTCATCATGCCGCTATCAAACATTAACCTATCTTTATATTTTATAAAGTCGTCCTTAGTTCCTGCTTGATATTCATCTTCAATAAACTCAGACTGCAACTCATCTATAAAAGCCCAGGCGTCAACTTGCGGGCTGAGCCAAACTTCCCTGACATTTCTAAGGCAGTCATATCTCCTATCATATATCTGATGCAAATAGCTGGCAGTAGCTGAAGGATAATCAACAAGCAATCTTGTGATATAAAGGGAATCTTCTTGCCACAGTTTTGATTCATAGCATCTGTCGCCCAAGTCGTCATATTCCTCAATAGGAGTCAAAATCATTTCACGCGCGTTCGTCTTCCACCACAAGGAATCCGCCTGCTTTTCGGTGTAGATTTGATTTTTTATAATCTCTTTAAATGCATCACTTATCTGTGTACTAATATCTTTTGCCGGCAGCACGCTCACAAAAAAGCCCATAATCAAAGTTGAAAGCGCGGCAATTTTCAAAGTCTTTTTCATAGAAATCTCCTTAGAACAGAGTAAATCAGCTATTTTTTAATAGATTTTTGAAGTTCTTTAACTTGAGAAAGCTCCATCCCCATTATCTTTGCAACTTTTTTCGGAGGAATGCCGTTTAATAGATAACTTTTTGCCGTATTCAATCTTATTTCTTCCATAGAAGCTATCCTAGATTGCGGCTTCTGCTCTTCCTCGTGAACTTTTCTCTCCGCTTCTTTTTGATTTACTACTTGCTTTTTATGCTTTTGGGTAACAGTGCTTGTGTCTGTGCGAACCACACGGAATCCAAAGCAGGCTGTTGCGTATTTATATGGCAAGCAATAGTCTTTGTCTAAAACATAAAACTGTTCAGGAACTGTCCAGCTAGGATCCATGCCCTGCAAAGTCATAATACCGTTCTTTCCATTGCCAACCTTCCAGTATCTTCCATTTTTAACGCCCCAGTATCCGCCGTGAAGATTGCTGGCATAATCACAACCTTCGTTTCCCCAGCACCATTCCTCCACGTTGCCGCTCATGTCATAAAGTCCAAAAGCGTTGGGCTTTTTCTTTTTTACTTCGTGAGTCTTATTGCGGCTGTTGCGGATGTACCAGGCGTAATCACCAAGTTTTGACTCATCGTCCGTTCCGCTGTAAACATCTTTATCTAAATTGTATCCTGCGCTTGCGGCATATTCCCATTCCAGATTCGTTGGCAGACGGTAGCCATTCGCGTTCCAGTCGCATTCAACTTCAAACCACGTCGATTGGTTAAAAATGTAACCTTCTTTTCTGATTGTCATTGTGGGCTTTATGCCCCATTTACCCGTGTCTGCTGTAGGCTCTATTCCCCACTTGCTCGTGTCTGTACTGTCGTTAGCTCTGTAGCATGGTGTGAGTCCTTCTTTTATGGAACGCTTGTTGCAGTATTCAATCGCATCAAACCAGCTTACCCGCTCTACAGGGCGGTTTTCCTGAATCTCGCCTTTGTCCGGATTAGTTTTGAATTTACTTGGGTTTGTTCCCATTATGTCTTGATATTCCTTTTGCGTTACCTCGTGGTCGCACATATAGAAATCCCTTTCAAGGGTAACAGCCGAAATTCTCACAAAATCAGAACTTATATTCTGCGCATACACATTGACTGCAAGCGCAAGCACCATAACCGCAAACACGGCAAAAAGTTTTAATTGTTTTATTGCTGCTTTCATAATGCGCCATTTTACCACATAAAAATAAAATGCACAATGAAAAGAAAGATTGCCACACGGATTTGAAAAGCCTAACGGCTTTTTTTACAGGGGCTGTCCTAGAAGTTATTAACAGACTTCAAAAAGGGCGGCCTTTTTTATGTTAAATGAATTTTGTAGATTTTTGTTCCGTTAACGAAATATTTTTCAAGGCTGACATAACCTTTCCTGTTCAGAAGCCTCACTGTCGATACAAATATTTCCTCGATTGAGTCTTTCAGCTTTTCACTTCGGAACCATTTCGTCCAGACTTGGTGGCAGGAGCCACTGCCCGCCCTGGTTATATGGTTTGTATGTGATTTTATCGCTTACGCCTCTGCTCATATTTAAATTTTAGCAGATTTGAATTCTCTTGTAAATTTAAAATAATTAGGGCTGCCCATCTCTTTTTGGACAGCCCCGTTTTCTGTCCTACTAAGTACCTTAAAAACTTGTGTTTCTCTGTATTTTAGAATTTGCCGTTATAACCTAACTGCTTTAACTTTGCTTGTGTAGCAAGATTTAAATGTGTGCCTTTAAAAGCGAAACTTTCGTCTATATATTCTTTCCCCCAATATTCATCAAATGTTTTTGTGTCAAAAATAATTTTTGTAATTGTTTCTGGAATAATGATTTCTTCCAAACTTGTGCAGCCAGAAAAACATGAATTCGGAATGACTTCAACTGTAGAAGGAAGAGTTATGCTTTTTAATGCTTTACAATCTTCAAAATTCGGCAAAACCTTAATGCCTTCTGGAATGATAATTTTATTTAGTTTATCACAACCTTTCACACTAGGTATAGATGACTCTAATGTTTGTTTCCCTGTAACAGCATCTAATAATGGTTTGCCAAAACTGGTAGCTGGATGCGTTTCTATACCTGCAGGAAACTTTATATATTCAAGAGCGTCATAGTCTTTTAAAGACATAGCAACCTTATTACTATTCCCTGTATAGCGAACAGAATCTGGAAAAGAAATATGAGTGATTGTTACATTATTTTTATGATAACGATAATCATCCCACAGATTGTCCCAATATAAATCGCCGTATTCATGATCCAAATCTGCTAAATCCTCAACTTCCAAAACAGGCAAACCTTCAATTGTTGCAGGAATAATGATTTTAGGACTTGAGCCTATGTATTTTTTTATCAATACACCCTGACCGTCATCAGTCATTGTATAGCTAAAATCCGATGCAGGATTTTCTTTAAGAGCAACATCTTTTGAAGTCTTTTTTTCTTTTGCAGGTTTTTCTGCACTTTCACCTTTTTTACTACAAGAAGCAAAATTACCAAATACAAGCGTTGCAACTGCGATTGCCGCAATAATTTTTCCGTTTTTTCTCATCTGAAAATATTCCTCCGCGCTTATCATCCGCCGATATAATTATGTTGCGAAAACGAGCGTAAGCGAGTTTTCGCAACATAGGACTATTTCAAGTCCTATGTTCAGTGTACACTGAACAAAAAAAATGGATTTTTTTACAGAATGGTGTAAATTGCATTTAGTCAGATTAGAGAATTAATTATGAAGTGTAACAGGGCAAACTTTTTGCTTAACGACATTCAATATCCTTGTTATATTGAAAATGTAGGTGAGCTTCCACCATATTAGAGAAGCCCTAAAAAAGCGGTGAATCCCTACCAAGTAAGTGGGATGCTAAAAAAGCGGCGAGTTTCTGCCATTAAGTGAAAACCAAAAAACGCAAGTTTTTATAAAGGAGTCGGAAATGGCTCCTTTTATTTTTTTACATGAAGTTTTATCACATAAAAGAAGATTTTATAACTTATTTGCGACAGTTTGATACAAAGGTCGCCGAAAATAAAAATCAGACTCGTCCATATGTTGGTATTGTGCTTGAAGTCAATTCTGTAAAATATTATGCTCCGTTTTCTTCTCCAAAACCGAAGCATAAAAATGCGAAAGCTTCTTTTTGATGAAGAAAGGAATCTTTCTGAATATGACAGAATTATAAAGCAAAGGTGTTGTAATTTGGTTCTTCTGGAAGAAAAATATATTGAGTGGAAATAAGGTCTCTTATAACAATGTTCGCGAAGGCCTTGCAATCATGTGGCACGAGGATGTTGATGTATCTATCACTGGTAACTCAACAAACCCGACAAGATTCCAGCACCCTGTCGCGGGAACTTACAAGAAGGAACGCCTGCTTGCCGGAAAGAACTACTTCTCTGTAGCTTCAGGCGGCGGAACAGGACGCACACTGCATCCTGACAACATGGCCGCAGGCCCTGCTTCCTACGGATTCACAGACACATTGGGCCGTATGCACTCAGACGCTCAGTTCGCAGGATCCTCATCTGTTCCGGCACACGTCGAGATGATGGGATTCATGGGAATGGGCAACAACCCGATGGTCGGCTGCACAGTTGCTGTAAATTTAAAATAATCAGGGCCGCCCATTTCTTTTTGGACAGCCCCCATTCCCTTTCTTGACACCAGATATGCTTTTCTTTCGGAATCAGACAAGCAGACTTATTAGCAGTTAATAAGCATAACTTTCGACCATCAAAAGGCAGAAGTATTACCATATTTTACATACAGTCTGTGCAGGAGATTCTCCAATCAAGCTGGATAATGACATTAACTTTTAAAACTTTACATATATACAGTAGTATTAAAGTATGCTATAGTAATTCTATTGGAAGTGCCTGATTTCTAAGGCGGCGTCTCCCGAACTCAAACCAGCTTGCTGGAATCTTGAAAACCGGGAGGACTTGCAAGGATGACGATTTACGAAGTTGTTTCGCTGGCTATTAATTTAGCCATTCTGATTCTTGAAGCCCTTTCTTACCTAAAAAATAAGAAGAGTTAAAAAGTAAAGCCGCCCATTCGTTTGATCACACTGGACGGCTTTTAAGTTAAACAGTGGAGACGACCGACAGAAATCGGGCATTTCCTTTATTTCAATATACTACAGAAAAACATTTCCGTCAAACAGTCCTATTCTTGCATCCAGGGCAAACGCATTATAAATGTATTCAGCATAAAACTGGCTCCCAGACACGGTT
>ERZ1026894.251-NODE-251-length-41625-cov-28.913134_pt1 | contig 41625 bp, 24 predicted proteins | sample MGYA00380177_ERZ1026894 | MGnify/ENA primary metagenome ERZ1026894 (study PRJEB33269, sample SAMEA4719813) | human gut metagenome | biome: human-associated habitat; feature: organic feature; material: feces | place: Cameroon | collected 2013-10 ... | reverse complement strand
CAGAAGGAGGGTGCACCATAAATGACCATAGCCAATTATGACACACCCTCTTATTACGGATGATAGCCTATCGCCCTGAACCAACGGTCACCGGCGCATAGCGGAAAGGTAAAGGGCAAAAGCTTTAAAACAGAACATTTACTCCGCCTGAATACCGAAATACTCGTTGAGTTCGGCGATAGCAGCACCATCCGTATTCTGCAAGTCCTTAATGAGCTTACCTTTCTCTAACAGGAGGATGCGGGAAGAGATATCTGCCACAAAGTTGAGATTATGGCTGGAGATGATGACTGTAGTACCCTGCTCTTTGCACACCTGATGTATCAGTCGGGCAATGTTCATCTGCGAAGAAGGGTCGAGATAGTTGAATGGCTCGTCGAGCAATAGAACCTTGGGGTTAATGATCATCGCGCCAATGATACCTATCTTCTGGCGGTTGCCCTGCGAGAAATCACGCAGATACTTCTTGGTTCCCATGATTTCATCATGCATAAATGTCTCAAAAGGAGCCAGACGTTCCTTTATCATCTCGTCATCAATACCATAGACATCACCTATAAACGAGAAATACTCCTCGGGAGTCAGGAAGTCGACCAAGAAGCGTCCGTCAATATAGCTGCCCGTATAGGTTTTCCAATCTTCCGACTCGTTGACCTTCTTTCCGTCGCTCTTCACATAACCATCGTCAGCCTTTATCAGGTCGAGGACAAGACGTAGCAAGGTGGTTTTGCCTGCTCCGTTGTTACCTACCAATCCCACTAACTCTCCCTGGGCAATATCGAGGTTTTCTATATCCAGCACCGTTGTGCCATTATATATTTTCTTGAGATTCTGTATCTTAATCATTTTCTTAAAACTTTAATCGTTACTTATTTTTTACCAAATTGGAGGAAACTTACTTTTCCATATATTTTTCGATACGTTCATATCTTCGACGTTCGTACATGGTTGCCACCTTGAGAATTACCTTGCGATGAAACATCAGACACACAACGGCTATCACAACACTCGATAGACACCACGCCATCTCGCCCCAAAGACAATAGATAGCAGCCAACAGTCCTAAAGGCACAATGAAGAAGATACTATAAAGATTGATTTTCATATTAGCACCCTGCATGTTGAACATCGAATTAGAGAAGAGTTCCAATCGTGACGAGAACAAACAGGTGGGCAGATTGCTAAGATTGATAAAGACTGCCATACTCAAAGCACCCAACAGTGTGAGCAAAGAAACTTCTGGTGACAGAAAGACAAAAAACAGGCATAGTAAGGTCATCATTGTACTGATACTCAGATGAAAATAATAACAATTACGCAAAAGCTGTTCTACCTTAATGGGTTTGGTCAATAAGCCCTGAAAGAAATTCGCCTCTATACCAAAAGTCCATTGCGACAACACAATAGAAGGGAATAATACATCTCCCACGACATATAGTATCAATGGCTGGGAGCTACCAGATTTGGAAGGCAAGAACACCATGAGCAGAGAGTCTAAAAAGAAGATGATCACCATGAGAAGCACCATGTTGCGCACACGCTTGGCACGAAGTAGTCCGATGTACTGCAACTTGTAGAGCGTTGTTTTACCAAAGCTTCTGAAATGAGACACCTTATGCTTATTCTCGTTGTAAATCTTCAGATGATAGAGATAGAAGAGCAGGCCCATACCGATAAGAATGGCCCATACGAACATACCTATGTTGAGCAAGACACCTGGCATCCAAGAGAAGCACACGAGATAGGCTGTTAGGACTGCACCCATACCTATCCACCCTAATATTAAGGGCCAACGTAGCATCCACTCTGTTGTTTTGCGATAACAAGTGATATAAATACCATTAATAAAAGAGAAAGTAAGCATCAGCAGAAAACCTGCTATAGCTTGCGGGATGGTGAGCATCCAAAAGAGCATGGGCAACATGAGCACAGGCATCACATAGTTCCAAAAACTCGCCAAGTTGGTGAGCAACAGGAATCGGTTCCACATCTTTTCTGGCACAGGGCGTGTCTTCAGATAGTCATCCATAGCGGTAGTATCACGCTTCATAACAAGTTTAAGGATGATATCAGGTATGAGCATGACCAACACCAATACCGAACAAAGTACTGCGGGCACTCCGTCTTCAAAGAGTTCTTCGCCATCTATCGTGGCGCCATAATAAAAGCTTACACCTATTATGATATATAAGAAGACGAGATAACCGCCCACTACAGCATCTTTCCAAGTGAAATTACGGCGTTGCTGAAGCCACCATAATCTAAAGAGCATTCGTAACATAAATTCATCGTTTTTTAATTCTTGAGTGCAAAGATAAATAAAAAACGACAAAAAACGAACTTATTGATAAACTTAACCTAAAATTAACCGTTCATTGCACATCTGAGTTTCAGACCATAAGATGAGCAATGAACGGTGATAAGAAGATACTATTCTGATACTACGGGTAAGATATTGTCCTCCTCGTCATAGAAGAGAGGTGCCACCTTCAGACTGCGAAGCCAGGTAGTATCATTAGAAGGCACGCAGTCGTGATGGAACAGATACCACTGTCCCTTGTACTCTGCAATACTGTGATGGGTGGTCCAACCTACCACTGGTTCCAAAATCACACCTTTATAAGTGAACGGACCATAGGGATTGTCACCCACGGCATAACAGAGCAGATGGGTATCGCCTGTAGAATAGCTGAAATAATACTTGCCCTTGTATTTGTGCATCCAACTGGCTTCGAAGAATCGATGAGGATCATCGGCAGGAAGCACTTGTCCTGCCTCATCCACGATGACTACGGGCTTTGGCATCTCAGCAAACTGCTGCACATCATCAGTCATCAAGGCCACACGAGAAGGCAATGGATTTTCCTTTCCTTCTGGAAGATGCTCATCCTTCAATGCCTTGTTGTCCTTGTACCACTGAAGCTGACCGCCCCAGATACCACCGAAGTAGCAGTAGATTTTGCCATCATCATCCTTGAACACACACGGGTCGATACTATATGACTTGCGGATAGGGTCAGCATTAGGAATGAAAGGTCCTTCTGGTTTATCGGCTACAGCTACACCCAAATGGAACACACCATTGTAGTCCTTGGCAGAGAAGATAAGATAGTACTTGCCATCCTTTTCTACCACATCATTGTCCCACATCTGCTTTTCTGCCCATGGCACGTCCTTTACATCAAGAATCACACCATGATCAGTCACCTCACCCTCCATCACATCGTCGAGCGACAGCACATGATAGTCTTTCATTTGAAAGTGTCCACCATCATCATCGAAACATTCACCACTGTCCCAGTCGTGAGAGGGATAGATGTAGAGCTTGTCGTTAAACACATGGACAGAAGGGTCTGCCATATAGTCTTTGGGAAATAAATATCTTGCTTTCATTGTTGTTTGTTTTTGTTATTTTATAATGACACTCCATCATCGCTGGATTCAGAAGTTAGAGAACCTAATGATATAAAATCTTATTCGAAGAGTTTCAGGATATCCTTAACAACAGGTTTTGCCTGATAGTCACGATCGAAGAGCATCGGATAATTGGTTCTTCCCTTCACAGGCCAGTCATTAAGCCAAGTATGACCATCGTTCACACCCCAGAAGGTGACACGGCTAATCACGTCCTTATGTCGTTCCACGATGCGGAATAAGTCGAGGTAACGCTGATTGAACAATTTCTGCGCTTTCTTGTCAAGTCCCTTGACATAAGGGTTGTATTGCTCCATGAGTTTGAAGTTCTGACTGATTTCGGCTCCATTGAAGTCTTTAGGATTGGGCAGCATATTCATGTCAAGCTCGGTAAGCATCACTTTTACCCCTTCAGCAGCAAATGCCTCTAAACTCTTCTCATAGTCGGAATAATCGGGATAGTTGTAGCCGTTATGACTCTGCATGCCTACAGCATCAATACGAATACCCTTCGCCTTCAGCTGTCGCACCAGCTGGCACACAGCTTCGCGCTTGCCGGGCTTCGACATGGAATAATCGTTGTAATAGAGTTCGGCATCGGGATCGGCTTCATGAGCAAACTGAAAGGCTAAGGCAAGATACTCTGGACCTATTATATTATAATAAGGTGTCTTGCGATAACTACCATCATCCTCGAAAGCCTCGTTTACCACATCCCAGCCTTTTATCTTGCCACGATAGCGAGTCACTATGGTCATGATATGGCTATACATACGACCTATCAGGGTCTCACGGCTTACATTTTTACCGGTTTCATCGGTAAACATCCACTTGGGTGGCTGCGAGTGCCATACCAGACAATGCCCAATAAGTGTCATACCATGACGTTGCGACCAGTCTACCAATCTATCGGCATCAGTCCAGTCGTAGCGATTCACTTCGGGATGAATCAACTCGCCCTTCATACAGTTCTCGGCTACTACCTGGTTGAACTGAGCCTTCACTAATGTCTCTGCCTGTGGATCTTCACCTGCTGGCAAGTTGCGGTCTACAGCTGCACCCACTAAGAAATACTTTCCCAACACATCCTTCAGGGCGGGTTGGCTTGGAGATTTCTGTGCCCATACAGAGGTTGCCATTATGGCGCCCACTGCTAATATCATCATTTTCTTCATGTTATATGAATTCATATTATTAGTTTGTTTTTATTTTATCTATATCACGTGGCTATGCATCTTGTTGGCGTGCCTCTATCTGCTGGTTGATGTCATCGATGACCTCATCGCTCAACTCATACTTCGAGATGATAAACATAGCAAAGAGGAGCAAAAGGGCTGGGATGATGCAAACCAACCATCTGATACCTTCCTGTGCCAAGGGTGCCTGTTGCTCTAAATCGTTCATGAAATAGGCTCCTGCGGCATTGCCTACCGACATCATGGCAAAAGCCGTAATGAAGAACAGAGCTACAACACGCAATGGACGGTTGTGGAAGAATTCCGTCCACAGGTCGCTCACCTTCACATTTTTAGTCTCACTCTCGCCCATTACCACACGTTCCTTGGTCTGGGTGAAGCAGAACAACAACAGAGCAAAACCCACCAAGGCATAAATCAGCATGGTCACAAACCAGGCATTGCTATCCGTAGGAAGAGAATTATCCTGCTGAGCTGCTGCTGCCTGATAACCAGTCCAGGCAAGCACGGCACCAGGCACCACACCTCCCAAAGCCATACCCGCCTTATAGAAGATGCCCGTCAGTGCGTTTACGATACCTGCTATACGCTTGCCACTGGTGTATTCTGCATAAGAGATAACCTCAGGAATCAAAGCCCACATATAACCTGTAGCCACGATGACTCCTGTGGATTTGACAAATTGGGCTATATATACTAAGGTGATATGTTCCTTTACAGGTCCCATCTTGCTGATGACATAAAGCATGAGCATACCGATAATGGCTACTATCAAGAAGATGTAGAACATATTCTTCTTACCCACCTTGCGCTTGATGGCTGGCACCAAAGGCATAAAGATAAACGATGGCAACGACCCTAAACCCATAAAGAGAGCCATCTCGATGGGCAGGTCTTTGGCTGCAGCCAACACGGCTACTAAGATAGGTACACCTGCCGACACACAGAGTCCTCCCACGTTGGCCATAAACATACGCACAGAAGTAAGGATGGTTATCTCATCGGTGTCGCGCGTGAGCGAAGAGTTGAGCGCTCCATAAGGTACATTAATTAATGTATAGAGCATCGACAAGCCCACATAGGTGACATAAGCATAGACGAGTTTGATGGTTTCGGTCTGTCCCTCCAGTCCGTTCCAGAAACAAAGGATTGCCAACACGGTGAGCGGAAGTCCTGCCAAAACCAGGTAAGAGCGATATTTTCCCCAACGTGGGTTGTGCTTATCAACATAGGTTCCCACCAAGGGGTCCCAAAGCACATCTACCAAACGTACCACCAAAAACATAGTGGCAGCCACACCAGGATTGAGTCCGTAGATATCTGTATAAAAGAATAACAGATACATGCAGATGGTTTGATAAATCAGGTTTTGTGCCAAGTCGCCCGAACCGAATCCGATACGTTGCAGCCAACTCAGTTTGTAGAATCCTTTAGATTCTTGCGATTCAACAGGATGTTTCATCTTTCTTGTTATTAGAGTTTATGTTTTTATGCTGCAAAAGTACGAAAAACACACGACAGACTACCTATATATTGGTTACAGTAACATTATAATTTGTTTCATTATTTGTTTCGTTCACTCTTTTTTATTACTTTTGCGACAAATAATAATCTTAAAACTCCTAAGATGAAGCCTTACATGAAACATATCCGATCTTTAACCTTAGTTCTGTTTGTCACCCTGATTTCACTATTTATCTGGGCTGACAATGGCGAACTATACACATCGGGCAAGCTATCAAGCTCGCTCATCAACTGTATCGTGCAAGACAAGTACGGCTATATATGGATAGGTACTGAGTATGGCCTCAACAAGTTTGATGGTTACCGATTCACCACTTACTTCCACGATGCCAAGGACTCAACCTCCATCACCAACAACACCATCTCCAGTTTCTTGGTAGATAAGAAGGGTGATCTCTGGGTAGGAAGCGCCAAGGGATTGATGCGCTACGACTATGAGCACAACAACTTTAAGCGTTATCATTTCACAGATGGTAGACATCCACGCATCTACTCTATCATTGAGAGTCCGCAGGGCGATGTACTCATAGGCACTGCAGGCTATGGTTTGTACCAAGCCAACAAGGGACGCCACACCATCACCCAGACACCTTTGTCGGCAGAGAAAGATTCCGACATCTTCTTCACACATATCTATTATGACGACCATAAGTATCTGTGGCAGAGTAGCCACCTCTCCACTTTCAGTCGTTTCTCACGACAAGGCAACAAGACCACATGCCGAAACTTCAATTCACCATGCGGAGCCCCCGTTGCCTTCATACAGCATCGTCATAACTCGCTTCTCATCGTCTGCATGTATGGCATCCTATACTATGACTATTCCACTGCCAAGATAGCTGACGCAGGCTACGATTTTGGTCCCTACACTGCAAATACCACTATCAACAATGCCTCCTTCGACCGCGAAGGAAACCTCTATCTCAGTACTTCTGAACATGGTGTACTCATCATCAAGAAAGGAAGCGGCAAGGTGGAACAGTTGGAAAGCACCAATAGCAATTTCGACCTGAGTTCGGCTTTCGTCAATGACCTCATGGAAGACCGTGCTGGCAATCTATGGGTGGGATGCTACAAGAAGGGACTCTATCTCATCAATCAGCGACAACAAGCCTTTAACACTTGGAGTTTCTCGGCACAAAAATACATCATCGGCAGTAGCGTATCGTCTATAGCTCCTGGCAATCAGGGCGAGACCTGGTGCACGGTGCAGAATAGTGGCGTATACTGTTTCGACCATACGGGTAAGATTATCGCACACCCATTTTCGCCTGCAGGCACCAGCATCATCTACAAAGACCAGCAAGGAAACTACTGGGTGGGTAGCGGAAATGCACTCTACAGCTACAATCCCTACACCGGCAACTATCAGCAGAAGCTCAACTTTGCCAGTGCTGGCATCTACTGCCTTGCCGATGACAGCAAGGGCAACCTCTACATCTCGGTTTATAGCAAGGGTATCTATATATATAATGTAAAAACGGGCAAGGTAAAGATCATCAATATGCGACAACACCGTCCGCAGGGCACTCTCTGCAACGACTGGGTGAGGTGCATGACTTTCGACCACACCGGAAAACTATGGATAGGCACTTCTAACGGCGTGTCGTGTATGACAAGTGATGGTTCTTTCGAGAGCATGGGTTGGAGCTGTCTGCTGAAAAACCAACTCATCAACAGCGTATGTGAGGGCGACAATGGCAACATCTATTTTGGCACCGACGAAGGACTCTACTACTACAGTCCACAAACCAACAAGGCTGCACCATTTCCTCACGCAGAGGTGCTTAATGGGAAATCTATCAACAACATCGTGAAAGACCATCAGGGCGACCTGTGGCTGGGCACCACTATGGGCATCTGGCAATACAGCAAAAAGAGTAAACGATTTATAGGTCACATCAATGGCAACGGACTCACGGCTAAGGAGTATATCTTAGGAGCAGCCATGCACCTTGACGACGACCTTATCGGCTTTGGCACCGAAGATGGTATCACCACTTTCTATCCACAAGCGGTGAAATCGAACAAAATGAAGTTAGGAGATGTTTTCCTCACCAACTTCATCGTCGATGGTAAGTCGATCAATTGTCTACTCGACCATTACACCATTCCCTATTCACAAAACTCCTTCAGATTGGAGTTCTCGCTACTCAACTACAAGAACACCGACAACATTAGCTACCAATATCGCATCAATGGCGGCAGCTGGAACGCTACCAATGAGGGCGTTAATGATATATCCTTCACCAAGTTGAAACCAGGCAAATACACCTTAGAGGTGAGAGCTGCAAGCAACGGAATGTACTCCAAGCAGTCTACCACCATCACCATTGTGGTGGAAGACCCTTGGTATGTTTCTACATGGGCTTATCTCGCCTACCTATTGGCATTCATCTCTTTAGGAACCTATATCATCCTCGCCTACGAGCGACGCCGTAAGGCCGACCTCGATGAGACAAAGATGCAGTTCCTCATCAACGCCACACACGACATCCGCTCGCCACTCACCCTCATCATGGGACCTCTCAACAAACTGAAACAGAAAATCACCGACAGCGAGAGCCAGCAAGACCTGCAGACTATCGATCGCAATGCACAGCGCCTACTCCTACTCGTCAACCAGATTCTCGATGAACGAAAGATAGACAAGAACCAGATGCACCTGCACTGTCAGAAGACCGACCTAGTGAGCTTCACTAAAGGCATCAGCTCGCTCTTCAACTTCAATGCCAAGGAACGAAATATCAGCATCACCCTAAAAGCAGGCAATGGTCTTGCCGAAGACGAGCCCGTCTATGTATGGATAGACCGTATCAACTTCGACAAGGTTATCTCCAACATCCTCTCCAATGCCATGAAGTATACTTTCGATGAAGGACATATTGACATCGAGATAGGTTGTCATAAACAACAAGCCATCATCAAGATCATCGACACGGGTATCGGCTTTAAGGACGAGAAGACCGACCGCTTGTTTGAACGATTCTATCAAGGCAAGAGCATCAGCGACCTACACATAGAGGGAACAGGCATCGGACTCAATCTCAGTCGCGCCATCGTCCTCATGCACGGAGGCACCATCAAGGCATATAATCGTACCGATGGTATCAAAGGTGCCTGTATCGAAGTAGCCATCCCATTGGGCAAAGACCATCTGCGCCCAGAAGAGATTCTCGAAGAAGAACAACTTAAGAGCGAGAATACAGGCAAGAAGAAACAAGCCAACAAGAACTTCAACATCCTCGTTGTAGACGATGATCGAGAGATAGCTCAATACATCAAGAGCGAGCTGAGCGACTGGTATCGCTTCGGCTATGCACCCAATGGCAAGGAGGGCTTGAAGACATTACTAACAGGCAAATACGACCTGGTCATCAGCGATGTGATGATGCCCGAGATGGACGGCATCACCATGCTGAAAAACATCAAGAGCAACGCCAATATCAGCGATATACCCGTCATCCTACTCACATCGAAGAGCGAGGTAGACAACCGTTTGGAGGGTCTGAAACGAGGTGCAGATGCTTTCTTAGCCAAGCCTTTCAATATGGAAGAGCTACACATCCTCATCGACAATTTGGTGGACAACGTGCGCCGTCTGCGAGGCAAATATACAGGAGCACAGGGACAAACCGAGAAGATAGAACAGATAGAGGTAAAAGGCAATAACGATGCCTTGATGGACCGCATCATGAAGTGCATCAACGACAACCTCGACAATGCCGACTTCAATGTAGAGAGACTCACTGACGAGGTGGGCATCAGCCGTGCTCAACTGCATCGCAAGATGAAAGAGATAGCGGGCGTATCTACCGGTGAATTCATCAGAAATATCAGATTAGAGCAAGCAGCACGCCTCATCGAAGAAGGCAAGATCAATATCACACAGGTTGCCTATTCCGTGGGATTCAACAACCAGACACACTTCTCTACCGTGTTTAAGAAGCACTTCGGTACAACACCTACCGAATATGCTGAAACCAAGAGAAAACAATAACAACCCTAAACCTTTGTAAATATGAGAAAATACCTCATCTTGCTTTTTGCGCTGACCATGACTCTTTGCTCACAAGCACAGAACGATGGTTCAAAACTCTGGCTCAGCCAAGCCACACCAGCAGGCTGCCAGGTGAATTGCCTAACAGAAAACAACGCCACCATCAACCTTGCCAAGGAAGAACTCAGCAAAAACTACCAAGGCAAGACCATCACCCTCAACTTAGACCCCACTCTGCAGTTGGGCGAAGGCTATCGACTCACAGCCACCACCATCACCGCCAGTAGCCCCATCGGCATCCTCTATGGCGCCTACGAGCTCATTCGTCTGCAGCACACCGATGCACTCTCTTCACTCCCCAAGACTGAGCTACCCGCTGTAGGCCTTCGCATCCTCAATCACTGGGACAATCTGGATGGCAGCGTCGAGCGTGGTTATGCAGGCAAGAGTATCTGGAAATGGGAAGAGATCAAAGTAGGAAAGAAAGGAAAAGGAGGTAGCATCAGCAAGGACCTGCACCAACGCATTGTTGCCTATGCCCGTGCCAACGCTTCCATAGGCATCAATGGTACGGTGCTCAACAACGTGAATGCTTCGCCCAAGATGATGACCGATGAGTATATTAATAAGGTAAAAGTCATTGCCAACATACTCCGTCCTTATGGCATCAGAGTATACCTTTCCATCAACTTCGCCTCACCTAAGGCCTTAGGATTTACCAAGACCGCCGACCCTCTCGACAAGGGTGTAAGGAAATGGTGGAAGAAAAAAGCCAACGAGATATATCAGGCTATTCCCGACTTTGGCGGATTCCTCGTCAAAGCCAATTCTGAAGGACAGCCAGGCCCTGGCGACTACCATCGCACACACGCCGAGGGTGCCAATATGCTGGCAGAAGCCCTCAAGCCCCACGGAGGCATCGTGATATGGCGCTCCTTTGTATATGGTGCCAACCACAAGGGCGAAGACCGTGTCATGCAAGCGGTAAGCGAGTTTAAGAACCTCGATGGGAAGTTCAGCGACAACGTTATCCTCCAGTCTAAGAATGGTCCTCTCGACTTCCAGCCTCGAGAGCCCTATGCCCCTATCTTCGACAACATACAGCATACCGCCCAGATGGCTGAGCTACAAATCACTCAGGAGTATTTAGGACAATCTAAACATCTCACCTACTTAGCTCCCATGTGGACGGAGTTCTTCCAGTTTGTCAGTCCCAAGCGCTTGATAGGCATTGCTGGCGTTGCCAATATTGGCGATGATGCCAACTGGTGCGGTCATCCATTCTCACAAGCCAACTGGTATGCCTTTGGTCGTTTAGCATGGAATCCATCGATTTCATCGGAGCAAATCGCACGCGAATGGCTCATTCAGACCTACGGATGTAAGGACGAGACATTCCTAAAACCCGTAGAGATGATGATGATGACTTCGCGCGAGGCTTGCGTCAACTACATGATGCCACTCGGCCTACACCACATCTTTAAGTTCGACCATCATTATGGTCCTGAGCCTGACGGATTCAAGGCGGAATACCCCCTTGAATGGTGTCCCGTATATTATCATCAAGCCGACAGCATCGGAATAGGCTTCGAACGCTCTACAAAGGGAACAGGGGCGGTCAACCAATACCCCGAGCCCTACCGCAGTCAGTACGACGACCTCAACAGTTGTCCTGAGGAATACCTCTTATGGTTCCACCATGTGCCATGGAACCACCGTCTAAGGTCGGGCAGCACCTTATGGCAAGAACTCTGCATGAGATACAACATGGGCGTGTCGCTCGTAGAGGTTTACCGCAACTACTGGCATACACAAGCCAAGCAATATATGTGTGGCCACGAAGAGGAATGGGCGCACACCGACTCTCTGCTGCAAGTGCAACTCGACAATGCCAAGGAATGGCGCGACACCTGCCTGCGCTACTTCCAAACTTTCTCTAAACAGCCCATCATGAAGTAACTACTTCAGCACAATCTTCATATCAACGACTTAACCCCTATTTTACATCTCATGAAAAAAAGAATCTTAGCCCTCTGCATCTTCTGTGTTTGCTGCATCAGTATAGTAGCCACCGTCAAGCTACAGAAACGAGGCACCGCAACCCAACTCGTTGTCAATGGTAAGCCCATGCTCCTCTTGGCAGGCGAATTGAGCAATTCGGCAGCCACAAGTCCTGCCGACATCGCAAAGGCTTTTAAAAAAATCAAAAAGACAAATGCCAATACCGTCTTCGTGCCTGCCTACTGGGAGTTGATGGAACCCACTGAGGGTAAATACGACTTTGCACTCGTCGACAGCGTCATCAGTCAAGCCAGAAAACAAGACCTCAAGATTGTTTTCCTATGGTTTGGTGCCTGGAAAAACTCCATGAGCTGCTACGCTCCTTTATGGGTAAAGGAGAATACCAAGCGCTTTCCACGTGCTGTCACCGAACAAGGCAGACCCTTGGAAATAGTCTCTGCCTTCTCACCAAACATACGACAAGCCGACCAACGTGCTTTCTGCCAACTGATGCAACACATCAAAGATGTAGACAGTCAAGAGAACACCGTCATCATGATGCAGGTGGAGAACGAGATAGGTATGCTCGAATCGGCTCGCGACCATTCGCCTTTGGCTGAGAAAGCCTACAAGCAAGCCGTTCCTCCCCATCTCCTACAAGCACTGAAACTCAACAAGAAGGGTACCTGGGCACAGGTTTTTGGCACTGACAGCTATGCCGACGAGAAGTTTCAAGCCTATCACTACGCCCTATACGTAGAACAGTTGGCTGCTGCAGGCAAATCCATCTACGACCTACCGATGTATGTGAATGCAGCCATGAACAGCCGCGGCAGGAAACCAGGCGAATATCCTTCAGCGGGTCCGTTGGCACACCTTATTAATATATGGAAATGTGCCGCACCCCATATCGACATCTATGCGCCAGACATCTATGATACTGGTTACAAAGACTGGGTGGCACAATATAAACGCCCTGACAATCCCTTCTTTACTCCCGAAGTGCGCTGCGACAAGAACAGTGGGGTGAAAGCACTCTACACCTTTGGCGAGGTAGATGCCATTAGCTTTAGTCCCTTTGCCTTCGACCAGGCAAACTACCATATCCAGAGAGAGTTGGGGAAATCCTACAACATATTGCACGAGCTTTCGCCTCTACTCCTACAGCACCAGGGGAAAGGCAAGACCTGGGGACTCCTCTTCGACCAACAAGACCAAGAGCGCATCATCGTCGACGATGACATCGTGCTGACCTGCCGCCACAACTTCACACTCCCCTGGGATTCTCGTGCCACCGATGGCACACCATGGCCCGAAGGAGGAGGCATCATACTTCGATTAGCTTCTTACGAATACCTTATCGCCGGCAATGGTATCGTAGTGACCTTTATGAAACAGTCGGAACAAAAGCAAACCGAAGAGAAGAAATTGGGTGAAGATGGTTTTGCCGACCATGGCAAGGATATCAACAGCCCAACCGATAAGCCCCGCTTCCAGGGCAAACGTATAGGAATAGGTTATATCAATCAGGTACATATCAACCCTGAAGGTCAACTCAACTACATCCGTCGCGACAATGGCGATCAGGACCACCAAGGTCGACATGCTCGCATTTCTTGCGGAGAATATAGGATTCTACACGTAAAACTATATGAATATTAAGCGAAAGAGCAAGATGAAACATTAACAAATACCGATGAAACATATTTAAATAGGCTAAAATAGATAAATTCCTATCTTTGCAACAGAATTAAATCAAGAACCAATAATTAAAAACCAAATCATCATGAAACATGTAGGTTATGCTATGAAGTGTCTCGTCTTGCTTTTGATGCTCTTAGTCTTCCCAAGCGGGGGAGCTTATGCACAAAGCAACACTGTAAAAGGCACCGTTCTCGGCGATGACGGTCCTGTCATCGGAGCAACAATCCGTGTGAAAGGTTCACCCAATGTAGCGACAGTAAGCGACTTGGATGGCAATTTCACCATCAAGGCTGCAAAAGGTGCAACCTTACAAATTTCTTATTTAGGTTACAAAGACAAAGAAGTAAAAGTGGTGAACGGGCACATGGAGATTACCCTTGTGCCAGATGCTCAAGCATTGAATGAAGTTGTTGTGGTAGGTTACGGACAGATGAAACGTGCCGACCTGACGGGTTCTGTAGCCTCTGTCGGTGAAAAGGCGATAGAGAAGTCTGTATCCACCAGTATCGACCAGGTGTTACAAGGTCGTGCTGCTGGTGTGCAGATTCAGGCCAACACCGGTACTCCTGGTGGTAGTAACACCATCCGTATCCGTGGTACCAACTCTCTGAGTGCCACCTCTCAGCCTATCTTCGTTATCGACGGTGTTATCATCGATTCTTCTGCTTCTGACGATGGCAACTCCAATCCTCTTTCTCTCATCAATCCAAGCGACATCGTTAGCATGGACATCCTCAAGGATGCCTCTGCTACTGCCATCTATGGTTCGCGTGCATCAAATGGTGTCATCATGATTACCACCAAACGCGGACAGAGCGGAGAAGCCAACGTTACCTATGACGGCTACGTGGGCTGGCAGGCCATGCCTGGCGAACTCGACGTGATGAACCTGAACGAGTATGCACAGCACTATAACGACATCGCCAATGCACAGATCAAACCTGCATCCAACAACTTTATCCGACCAGAGTTGTTGGGCAGTGGTACCAACTGGCAGGACGAACTGTATCGCAAGGCTCTCATGACAAGCCATAACATAAGCATCAGTGGTGGTAACAAGGACATCACCTATGCTCTCAGTGCAGGCTATCTCGACCAGGATGGTATTGCCATCGGTTCAAGTTTCAAGCGCCAGACCCTTCGTGGTAATGTGGATGCACAAATCAAGAAATGGCTCAAGGGTGGCATCAACTTCTCGCTTGCTGACAGCAAACAGAAGACAGCCTCTACCTATAATATCATCATGACAGCACTCACCTCTCAGCCATCAGTAGCTGTCAAAGCCCCCGACGGCAGCTTCGATGGTCCTGAAGATCAATGGATGCCTGATAATCCCGTGGCACTGGCTGAGATTATCGACAACCATAACAAGAAGACCAACTTCCGTGCCAACACTTATCTGGAGGCAACCATCATCAAGGGGCTTACCTTCAAGACTGAGCTTTCTGCCGACTACAACGTCAACAGCTATTACTATTACCAACCCGACTATAAGTTTGGTATCAAGAACAACGAATCACGCAAAGGTAGCTGGACCAAGACCAACTCCAAGTATTGGTCATGGCGCAACATCCTGACTTATGCCAACAGCTTCGGCAAACACAACATCAACGCCATGGTGGGCCAGGAGATGAGCCACAACCTTTGGGAGACTCAGGTTACATCAGCCAACGGCTACTTGTCAAACAGTGCCACCGACCCTTCGGCAGGTACCAACGACGGTAGTTCACCTGTAGCTTATCAGGAGCCTACCTCCCTGTTCTCTTACTTCGGTCGTGCCTTCTATAGCTACGACGACCGTTATCTCCTCACTGCCACCCTCCGCCGTGATGGTAGTAGCAAGTTTGCCAAGGGCAATCGTTGGGGATGGTTCCCATCTGCTGCGCTTGCGTGGCGTGTCAGCAATGAGAGTTTCCTAAAGGACAACAGCGTCATCAGCAATCTGAAACTTCGTCTTGGATGGGGTGCTACGGGTAACCAGAATGTAGCCAACTGGGCTTACACTGCCACCCTTGCCACCTATCCTACTCCTTGGGGCAATGGTGTGCTCAATGCCAACAATGCCAATCCTAACCTGAAATGGGAGACTACCTACTCTACCAATATCGGTATCGACCTCAACCTCTTCAACGGTCGCATCGAGCTCATCGCCGACTGGTACTATAAGAAGACCAAGGACCTGCTCCTCTCTGTAGAACTTCCTTCCTTCATGGGCTCAGGTGGAACCAACTCAAGCTATGGTGTAGCAAGCAACCCTTGGAGCAACGTGGGAAGCCTGCGCAACACAGGTCTGGAACTTACCCTGAACACCGACAATATCGAGGCAAAGGGATTCTCATGGCGCACCAATGCTGTCATCACCATCAACCGCAATAAGGTTCTTTCACTCGACACTCCAACCGGTACTCTCGACAAGAAGCTGCAGGTAGGCTCAGAAGAAAGCACCGTCACCAAGACCATCGTAGGCAAACCTCTCGGACAATTCTGGGGATGGAAGGTCATCGGACGTTTCGACAAGCCCGAAGACTTCTATTACAAGGACGAAAACGGCAACGTGAAGCCTGTGGCATTACCTAAGGGTAGCACTATTGATAAGAATGGAACATGGATAGGCGACTATATCTTTGAAGACCGCGACAACAATGGTATTATCGATGATAACGACCAGACCTTCATTGGCAATCCTGAGCCTAAGTTTACCTGGGGTCTCGGCAACACCTTCTCTTATAAAGGCTTCGACCTGACCATCCAGTTCAGTGGTTCTTATGGCAACAAGCTCTTAAACTACGGACGCCGCAGTCTCGAGATCACAGGTTCTACCTCCAACCTCCTGCGTTCTGTACTCAACTACGCCCGCGTAGAGAAGATCGACCCAGAAGGTCCTGATGACTACCGCAACTATCAGGTTACCAATCCTGGTACCATCATGCCACGCCTCTATACTTCCAGCAGCAAGAATGCCAACAACAGAGTGAGCGATGCCTTTATCGAGGATGGTTCTTACATCCGCCTACAGAACATCTCTTTCTCTTACACCCTGCCAAAGGCATGGCTCAGAAAGATCTATGTCAACAATGTGAAGATATACTGCAACCTGCAGAACCTGCACACCTGGACCAAGTACAAGGGTTACGACCCTGAGGTGGGCTGTCTGTGGGGAGAGACCCTGATGAACGGCATCGACTATGGTCGCTATCCTTCACCACGCATCTACACATTCGGACTGAACGTAACATTCTAACGCAAAGAAAGGAGAACCTAACAATGAAAAAAATATTATTATATACCCTCGGGCTTGCAGGAATCCTCAGCATGAACAGTTGTGCGGAAGACTTCCTCGACCAGAACAACTCTCACCAGCTAAGCCCCGAAAAGCAATTCGACTCTGATGATGCCGTAGCCGCAGCCACAGCACCGCTCTACAGCTATGTGTGGTATGGCTTCAACGACAAGTTCAGCTATGGTATGGGCGATGGACGCGCCAACAACATCACTGCACAATATTCCGAATATATCTATCCCTACACCAACTTCACAGAGAGTTCAGTATCAGCAGGTCTGTCAGACGCATGGAGTTCACTCTATACCGTTGTGGCACAGTCTAACAACACCATCAACAACATCCAGAGCTACAGTACAGGAAGTGTGAGCCAGAGTGCCAAGACCAAGGCTATCGCCGAGGCACGCTTTATGCGAGGCACAGCCTATTGGTACATCGCTTCGCTGTGGGGATGCGGCATTATCTATGAGAATACCGCCAATCTGGTGACCAACTATGTAGTACCAGCACAGCCACGACTCGACGTGATGGAGTTTGCCATTCGCGATTTGGAATATGCAGCCAAGTACTTGCCTGCCACACAAGGCGACAAGGGGCGCGTCACCAAGTATTCTGCTTTTGGTATGCTGAGCCGCATGTACCTCTCTATGGCTGGTCTTACCACTGAAGGAGCCTATGATGGTACCAATGCAGCTACCGATTTCGACCGCGGCACACGCAATCCTTACTACCTTGAGTTGGCACGCAAGGCTGCACGCAAGGTGATTCGTGAGAGCGGAGCCAAGTTGTTGGACAACTATTTCGACCTCTTCTATTACAAGACCATCAACAACAACGAAGAGTCGCTCTTCCAGTTGCAGTTCTTGCAGGGCGAGGGCATCGGCGGTGCAGCACAGAGTATGCCCCGATTCTTTGGCTGGTCAACCACCGTCAACGATGGCAACAACTGGGGTGCAGCCACCTACTGCTCTTACGACCTATGGATGGAGTTTAAGGATTATGAGGATGCCACACTGGGCACCAAGCACGTAGACGATAAGATACGCCGTCACAACTCTGTGGCTTCGTATGGAGAAGAATATCCCGAGCTCAGCACCGACGAGAATCCTTATATCTATGGTATAACCGAAGAAGCCTCAACGCAGGGTGCCAACGTAAAGAAATACGTCATCGGAAGCAACAAGATAAATGGCATCAGTGCTATCCACAGTGCCGGTATCAACAGTTATATGCTACGCTTAGCAGAGGTTTACCTCAACTATGCAGAAGCTATCATGGGCAACAACGAGAGCACAAGAGACGAAGAGGCGCTCACTTACTTCAACAAAGTGCGCCAGCGTGCAGGTATGCCTACCAAGGACAAGATTACCTACGAAGACCTGCGCCATGAGTTCCGTGTAGAGTTAGCCTTCGAGGGTTTGTACTGGTATCAGTTGTTGCGCCGAAGCTACTATCGTCAGCAGGAAGTTATCAACTATGTGAACAACCAATACCGCAACGCAAGCTATTGGGAGGCCTCTACCAAGACCTATAAGTTGAGCGACACCTACACCAAGCCTGGACCACAGGTTTCCACAGCCACAGCCAGCAATCTGGTATTGCCTATGTCAAACATCGACCAAAACAAGAACCCTTACCTGAAGAGTGATGCTAACGGCAATGTGCCCACCACTCCTTATCAGTTTGGCGAACGCGAGGTGGACGAAGCTACATTATTTGATTAATCCTTAAAAAGCAAACGACATGAAAAGATATATATATAATAAGGTAGAGAAAGCACTCAAGGGCCTATTGCCCCTGCTGATGCTTACTGTCATCCCTACCCTGACAGCCTGTAGCGATGACGACGACGCTCAGTCTACTGCCATCAACATCAGCAAGGTGTTCGTAGAAGACACCAAGGCTACCGATGGCGTTACCGACCGCGAGGTAACCTTCGCCCGCTTAGGACAGACGCTCCGCATCGAGGGCTCAGGCTTCTCCGGACTGAAGAAGATCTACATCAACGGCTACGACACCTACTTCAATAATGCCTTGATGACCGACAACAACGTGTGGGTAACTCTCAACAGCGATACTCCTGTGGCAAAGGCCGATGAGAATGTACGCAACACCATCACCTTTGTGAAGGACAATACACAGACCGTCTACGAGTTTACCATTCGTGCTGCAGCTCCTATCATCACACTCATCGACAACACCCTGCCTAAGGCTGGAGAGAAAGTAGTAGTGAAAGGTGACAACCTGCACGAGACATTCAAGGTAACCCTTCCTGGTGGCATCGAGGTGACAGATGGCATCGAGAACGATGAAGACGGCAAATGGTACTCCTTCACAATGCCTTCAGGCGTGAGTGAAGGTGGAAGCATCACAAGCGAGGGAGCCAATGGTACAGCTCTATCGCCAGCTTTCTTCAACAACAACGACTGCTTCGTCATCGACTTCGATGGTAAGGGAGAACAGGGCAGCTGGGGCGCTACCTTCTCTGCCGAAGATCTGGTTGACGACCCTACAGGCAGTGGTCGCGGTAAGGTGGTACAGATCATCCCAGACAGCTATCTCGAAGAACACCCCGAAGGTGTCAAGGCAGGCTTAGACCATACCAAGGGCTTCTTTACTGCAGGCAACGGCAATGCCAACGACGACTGGAACCGTATGACACAATACATCCCTGGCACAACACCTGTCGACTCTGTAGCCCTCCAGTTCGACGTTTACTGCGAAGGAGAATGGGACTTGAGCGGACAGCTCACCATCACCCTGCAGAACAACCTGAACAGTTACTGCTATGGCGCAGCCAACACCCAATACAATAAAGACTATTTGAATCAGGCTTACGCTTGGGTACCTTGGCTGGACCGCACTACAGGCGAGCACCACCCATTCTCTACCCATGGCAGATGGCAGACCGTCACCATTCCACTCTCTGAGTTTGGTAACTACACCAATAGCGATATCGAATGGACCTTCCAGAATGTCATCGATGACAAGAATGGAGGCTCATACCGCAACTTCGGAATCCTCTTCGGCAACGCCGACCTCAAGTTCAGCGATACCATTGAGTATCCAGCCACCACCTTCAACCAGAAAATCTACGTAGACAACTTCCGTATCGTGCCTTGCACCACCTTTACGGTTTCCGATTACTAATCTTATAAACTACAGACAATGATGAAATTCACAAAGATAATGATAACAGTAGTAGCATCAGCGATGCTACTCACTGGTTGCGACGACCAGATCATGCAGTGGGGCAAACCTGGCGACCATGCCGATGTTACCACTGCCGACCTACCATTGGCAGTGAAAGAGGTTATCGCCAACTACGACGACATCAAGGATTATGCCACCCAGTACACTCCAGGCATGCTGATCGGTATCGGTATGGGTGCCGACCTCTATACAGCTAACGCCAATGGTGAGGCAGAACTTGTAAATGCCAACTATCAGCTCTTCACTCCCGGCAATGCCATGAAGCAGGGAGTGATGGTAGGCAACAGCGGTGCCATCAACTTTGCTGCTGTCGACAACCTGTTGGATGCCATGCCCGAAGGCATGCGCCTCTACGGTCATAACTTCTTCTGGCACACCCAGCAGAACCAGAGCTACCTCAAGTCACTCATCGCTCCTACCCTCGTCGTAGAGAGTAGTAGCGACATTCAGACGATTATCAAGAATGGCGACTTTGAGAAAGGCGATAAGAGCAATTGGAGTTCTTGGGGCAACAATAGCCAAACAGAAGTATGCACCGAGGCTGCCAAAGAAGGCAGTTATGGCTTGAAACTCATCAACCCTAAGGATGGCTCCGACTACCATGTAGCCCAACTGGCTTACAATCTCGACAATGTATTGGAGGTAGGCAAGACCTATACCATCCGCTTTCAGGCCAAGTCATCTGTAGCAGGAGAGGTACTGCAGTTCTGTGCCCAGAACAGTAAGAACTACGCAGGCGAAGCCTATCATGCGTTCACCGTGGGCACCAGCTGGACTACCTGCGAATACGACTACACCGTGACCAAGGAGAATATGGACCGCATCCTGCTCAACTTCGGTAAGGTGGCAGGAACCTTCCTGATTGACAACGTAGAGTTCGGCATCAAGGAACAAGACCCCATGGACAATATCCTTGCCGATGATGCTTGCGACTTCGAAGGAGGCACCACAGGCGGTTGGGGTTCTTGGGGCAGCAACAAGGAATCTTCTGAAGTAATAGAAGGCGCAGGCTACAAAGAGAGCTATGGTCTCGTGCTAAAGAACAAGGGCGACGGCAATGCCTGGGAAGCTCAGTGTGCCTACACCTTCAAGGACTATCTGGAGGCTGGCAAGAAATACATCATTCAGTTCTATGCCAAGTCATCCTCTGCTGCAGGCGAGTTGCAGTTCCAGTATCAGAACGGCACCACTTACAGTTCACAGGGTGGTTACAATACCTTCAACATCGGAACAGAATGGAGCAAATATGAATATGAGTTCACTCCTACCCCAGAAGATGTCGACCGCATCCTCATCAACTTCGGTAAGGTGGGCGCCACTTACTACATCGACAACATCAAGTTTGGTCTCGCCAAGAATCAATCTTCTGAGGCAAAAACCAAGAAGACCATCTTCCGCGCCAACAGAAGAAAAGCAGCCTCTAAGATGTACTATGTGCTGAAGACACCAGAGGAGAAACGCACAGCCTTGCTCACTGCTATGGAGTCATGGGTGAAGGGCGTGGCCGACCATCTGAAGGTAAAGAACGTCGTGCCTTATGGTTATGATGTCATCAATGAACCTATCGCTGATGGTAGCAACAAGGTAAGAGGCATCGACGAGGGTGTCTTCGGAGGCTCATGGACAGAAGACGAGGGAACCAAGTATGACGCCGAACCTACAGAGAGCGTAGAGGACGGTCTGTCACTCAACTGGGGCAACCAGCCTGGCAACCAGCACTGGTACTGGGGCTACTATGTGAGAGACTACGCTGTGAAGGCCTTCCAGATGGCACGCCAGTATCTGCCTGCCGAGACCAAACTCTTCGTCAACGACTACAACTTAGAGACCAGTCCTGGCAAGTTGGCAGCCCTCATCACTTTCATCAACAAGATAGATACCGACAACGGAAGCCCTATCGTCGATGGCATCGGCACCCAGATGCACGTATCCCTGCCATGTAAGGACGATGCAGAGTACAATGCCCAAAAGTTAGCAGAACTGAAGGAGAAGGTTGATGCTATGTTTCAGACCATGGCTGCCACAGGCAAGCTGGTTCGCGTAACAGAGCTCGACATTGCCCTCAACAACGCCAATCCTTCTGCTGCACAGTATCAGGCACAGAGCGAGGCATATCGTCTCATCATGGAGTCGTACAAGGCCAACGTACCTGCAGCACAGCAGAGCGGTATCACCATCTGGAGCCTCTCCGACAACGAGATAGAGCACGAATACTGGCTCAAGGGCGACAAGCCCAACCTCTTCGACAAGGAATACAAGCGCAAGTGGGCTTACAAAGGCTTCTGCGATGGTATTGCCGGTGAAGACCTCGGCTTGAAGTTTGGTGGCGACAGCTACAAAGCATACTACGAGAAGAACAACGTTTCTTCCGACATTAAATAATTAAAACATCAATGCCCACCCTTGGTACGGTAAGTAACCATGGGTGGGCAATGCCTTTAATGAATGATGAATGATAGAAGAGTTTTTTACTTCACAACCTTTCTCGTTGTGTTGCCTTGCTTCACAATCAATACGCCGTGAGCAGGAACATCATCGAGACAGAAGTCCTGTGTCTTCGACTTGTACACCTCCTGACCTTGCATATTATATATATAGGTGTAAGGTGCAGAGATGTTGTGCTTAACAGCAACGGCAGAGATAGCAGAAGTGCCATCCTGTGCTAATGTCATCGTGCCATCGGCAGCAACGGCAAGTGTGTACATGATGGTGCCACCTACGCTACGCAAGCATTGATAGGCTTTTTCTTTTGTCGACTTAGAACCAATAAACAGCTTATAAGTTCCTGCAGAAATATTCTTTAACTCTGGATCCTGACTCAGATTGAAATCAACTTCAGGATGATCGCTGTCACCGTAATTAAAACCACTGAGCATATCCACATAAGGTGTTTCTGTATCCGTCTCGAAAATAGGATCAGTATAGAGCTTGCTACTGTTGTCACCCATGCCTTGTAGCACGATGTCTAATCTACCCTCGAACACGCGATGACTGTAATTATAGGCATTCGTCAGTTTGACGTGCAACTCGTTATTGCTGATATAAAAACTATATCCGTCAGTTACCCATTGCGAAATGTTTTCTTCGTCAGCGCTCGGAGTCTCCTGTTTCTTGAAGCCTAAAACCATACTCTGACCAATGTTGAAACCACTTCCAGAAGAGAGTGCACTTCCATTGTAAGATTTCGGTTGAAGTATGTTGATATCATACCAGCCGTTACCAGAACCGCTCCAACCCCAGTTGACATGTACTTTACCATCGCTCTGTATGCCATCGAGCAAGAAGGCATGACCACCATCTATCTCATCGCTACCGCAGTAGAGAACAGGCTTTTTAGCTTCCATTTCTTTGTGTACCATCTCCATCCATTCCGCATCGGTATAGAAGTCGCGCTGCAGACAGCTGATAGCCAAAGAGTCATATCTGAAGTTTTCGGCAAATCCCTTGGCAGCATACCATTCGATCGTACCACTGGCAGCAGCCTGATAATTCATGCGACTGGCAGCACCTGCATCAGCCATCAGTGTGGCTACGGCATTGTCTGTGTCACCAGTAGGACGTAAGTACTTATTTTTCATTTTAGTCCATTCATAAGTATGTCCCAGTTCTCGCTTAGACCACTTAGTGGTGCCCTCTTTGTCATTTTTATCTTTATACGTAGTTACGGAATATATACCTGTACCCTTACTTGTAGCAGGATATTGATAATAGTACATAATCTGAGCCATTGCTGTTGCGACACAACCTGTAGGTGCAGCAACACCATCAATCTCAGGGCATAGTGTATTGTAAGGAGCTTGCTGATTCCATGATGTGGTAATGAAGTTGGTGGCAGTGGAAGAAGCATATACCGCAGGTTGATAAGTCTGTGCATGAGCCTTTCTTACCTCCAGGGATTTTTCCACTTGACTCATCCACCATTTCAATCCGCAAGGCATAACATCGGTATCATAGTCTGTATCGGAATATCCTAATACCGGCGCAAAATCATCATCCTTAGCTATAACAACGAAACCACGACCCTTACTATTATAAACAGCCAGTTGCTTAGATTCAGAAACCTTCTTTACGGCTGTATTTACAGCTTTAGTCGACATAGTCGCCATGCTCAAACCGAGTCGTTTGCTTGCAATACTTTGCATCTCACGTTCGGTTCTATCCTTTGCAGACGAAGAGGTTGCTGACAGAGCAAGAACAAATAGGGTAAAAAATATTTTCTTCATAAAATTAAATCTTATGTATAAATGGAGAGTGGTGTAAAAAATAAAAGAGTAGATTAGCCACTAATGGTGACAAATCTACTCTTTTTTACTATAATGAATGGTTATTCTCCTTCGCTGCCGCTTCCTTCGCCACCTTCTTCACCACCTTCGGTAGAAGCGTCGAGGTAAGCTTTGTAATCAGCTGCACTCAAGAACAAGATAGAAGGATTTCCAGCGGGTGCAACATATCCACCTTGATATTCTGTCATCATAACGAACAATGAATTCTTTGGCCATGTGATCTTACCAGGAGTTTCCTTACCATCCACGACCTTACCAGCCTCGACCTTACCAAGAGGATAGGTATCTGTATCGGTAATAACCCCATCAGCATTTTTCAAATTACCTACAACCTGACCAATTATGAATGAGCCGAACCCAGCCATACTCATACCTGTGTTGGTCTTAGCCAAAGAAGCTCCATCCTTAGTAACAGTAACGATAAACTTATGGCTCTTTCCGTCACCATGGAAGTTTTCATCATTGTCTGTGTAAGGATAACCTATGTAACCACCAAGCTCATCCTGGCCTGTACATTCGTATGCGAAAGGACTGTCGAAGCGATAACGGATAGTCTTACCATCTACGCTAACGGTCTTTTCAATCTCAACAACCAAAGGAAGAGGATCTACTCCAAAGACAGAATTGATGTTTCCGTCAATCCAATAACCCTCGCCAATGCTCTCCCACTTAACACGCGTATAATCTGTAGTGAAAGATACCTTGTCTGCATTCTCCTTGTAAAGGCTGATGTATTCCTGAGGAACTTCCACTGTCAATGCGTAGGTGGTACCTACTGCAGCTTTAGGGAAAGTAACCTTTACTGTTGTCTCAGCCTCACCATCCTTGAATTCGGCTGTGGCAGGAACTTGGAAAACATTCTCATCGTTTGCTATTACATTCAATGGAACAGAAACGGCTCCATTGGTGTTCATACGCGCTACCTTAAAGGTAAACTCAGTAGGGTCGGCAGGGTCAACCTCATTGCTACCACCATCAGTAGTAGGGAAATAAACACCTACCTTGTCGGCTGAATCTTGAACACCAGCTACGTATTTGTCGTCATCGCCACATGATGCCAATGCGATGATTGACATCAATGCGATGAACATATACTTACTAAATATTTTCATATTCTTTTCGTTTTATCGTTTATGATTACGTGAATATTAATCTGTCACCCCATCACGAAGTGTTGGGTTTTGACCAGCTACAGGCTGACTTCCTTCAGTGTTGTCTACAATGCCCTTGTTGGTATTCTGCTCAGACTGTGGGAAACGGAGATTCAGCCAACCATCATCGTGCTTAACATTGAACTGGAAAGCATCAGGGAAGTTGGTGGTACCCTTGCCATGGAAGCGAACGATATCCTTGCCCAAACGACGAGCGTCTGCTGTAAAGAAGCCCTCACCCCAAAGCTCTACACGACGTTGGAACCAAATCTCGTCCATCAAAGTACGGCTTGTTGGAATTGTGTAAGAAGGATCACGATAAGTCTTCACAAAATTTGTGAGCACATTCTTTGCCTCGGCTTCCTGATTGGTCTTAGCCAAGCACTCTGCCTTGATAAGAATCATCTCCTCTACACGCATCAATGGGAAAGAAGAATTGTTCTTCTGGCTACCAACACCTGACTTCATACCAAACTTCACGTTAGTATAAGGAAGCATAGGCTCTTTTGTGTCCTCAATTTTCAGAGGAGCAATAGCATCACCTTTAGCAAGCACCTTACCTTTAGAATCTTTCCATACGAGATCCTTGAGCAGTGGTGAGTGCAAATCCTCATTGAGCCACCAGCCTTTGCGTACGTCAGTGGCAGAAATCTTATCGTAAAGAAGCTTGTTGATAACTGGTACATTATTGGTAGCAGTAGCATAACCCTGTCCTGAGAACGCAGACAACCAAGAAGCAGCTGTTGCTAAGCCTATTTGTGGGTTTGTTACTTGATCATCGGTCAAGTCGTATGTCCAAATCCAGTTGGCAGCAGCACTATCATCGAATCCAGGAACACTCACATCAGCAATAGATGCAGGAGTATAACCCTTCATAGCTTCTTCTGCATCGGCAAGAGCCTTGGCATACTCGCCCATGTAGAGATAAGCACGTGCACGAAGGCCACATGCCACGTTCTTGTTGATTTGTGACTTATCAGAACGAACTTCTGTCAAATGTTCAATCGCCCAAGTCAGGTCTTCAACGATTGCATCATATACATCAGCTACAGTTGCACGTGGGTTGTTGGTATAGTCGTTCTTACCATCCAGCAATGGTATACATGGCTTGTCCTTAGATGTCTGATAGTTGCCCTGGAAGTAAGGTGCCAATGCCAAATAAGAGAAAGCACGTATTGCCTTTGCCTGAGCTATCATGTTAAGAGCCTCAGCATCTTGGGTATCAGCAGCAAAAGAGCCGATAATTTCGTTAGCAGTACCAATGGCAGCATAGGGAATGACGTAACGAACATAGGGGTTGGCATAGTTTGCATTACGACTTTCCAACGTACCTGCTGGAGTAAACCAGTTGTAACCATTGTCCTGCATAGACATGTCTGCACCCTCAAGATCCAGAGAGATGGCACTCATCACGAAGCCAAAGTCATCTGGACGAATATCAGCAAAGTGAGTTCCTGCGTTATGGGCTGGGTCACCAAGGAGTGTGAACATACCGGTGAATGTGGCCTTCGTACGAGAAGGTATGGCAGCATTCGTCTGCTGTGACTGTTCGCCAGTAATTGCACCACCGGCATATTCCTGCTTGTCTATGTCAGCGCAGGAAGCCATAAGCAATGCGCTGAGCATGAAAGCTGAAAATTTATATAATTTCATATTTGATCTATTTTAAGATGATACATTATTAGAAAATAACAGAGATACCAGCAGTGATGGTACGCATGGCAGCATAACCACCTGATGCCTTACCAGAACCTGATGTCATAGAACCAATACCATAGTTGAAACGTGGATCAAGACCCTTGCGCTTGGTCAGCAAGAAAAGGTTCTCGCCTGATACGTATACACGGATGCTATTCAATGTCAAAGGAGCTACGATGCTCTTTGGGAAAGTATAGCCCAATGTCAAGTTGTTCAAAGACAAGTAATTAGAACTTGTCAAGAAGCGGTCGTATGGAGTCTGACTGCTTACACCTGCATCATCAGTAGAAGCAGAGCTCAAACGAGGAATGTTGCTGTTAGGATTCTCCTCGCTCCAAGCCTTCAGCAAGTCTTTGTGCATAGCCTGTCCTGGAGTACAACCATTGTGCATCAGTGCCTGGTAGGTACCATCATAAATTTTACCACCCAACTGGAATGAGAACTGTGCAGACAAGTCAAAGCCATAGGCTGTTAAGTTGGTACCAAAACCACCATTAAACTTAGGCAGTGTTGTGCCACAGTCATATTTTGTTGCCTTTGTGATATCTTCGGTTGTTGTTACGCCAGTGATATTGCCATCAGCATCTACTTCATCTTTATAGAAAAGGGCCTTACCGTTATCGTGGTTTACACCTGCATACTTAATCATGTAAGCGTTGTAAACGCTACCGCCTTTTTTGATGATGCGTGAAGTATATATCAACTCTTGATCAAGATCGGTTATCTTGTTGCTGTTGTGGCTGATATTGGCATTCAGACTCCATTCTATGTCTCTTGTTCTGATGATAGTGCCATCAATAGTGAACTCGAAGCCCTGGTTGCGCATAGAACCAATGTTGGCAGGATAACTTGAAACGCTGATACCAGAAGACAAAGGAAGATCCTTGAAGAACAACAAGTCTTTGGTGTTGCGAACATAGTACTCGAAGCTACCGTTCAAGCGGTTCTTGAACAACTCGAAGTCTACACCGAAGTTCCATGCTTTAGAGGTTTCCCAAGTCAGTTCCTCATTACCCTTCTGAATCATGCTGAAAGAGTAGCTCTTTGAAGTCTCATCGTATGAAGCAGTATACATATCTGCGTATGCATGCCAAGGATAAGAAATGCTTGAGAGGTTGTCATTACCCTGCTCACCGTAAGAAACCTTCAACTTTAAGAGGTTGATCCACTTCACGTCGCTCAGGAAACTTTCCTTGCTGATAAGCCAAGCAGCACCGATAGAACCGAATGTACCCCAACGATGGCCTGGTGCAAATACTGAAGAAGCATCACGACGGATAGAAGCACTTGCGAAGTACTTGCCGTCATAATCGTATTGTGCACGACCGAAGAAACCCTCTGTCATATAATCATCAGTAGAAGAAGATGTCATCTTCTGTGAAGTTCCGTATGCGTTGCCAAGTTCACCTACGTATGGATTGTAGAGGTGATTGTTCTGACCAGACAATCCCTGCTTCTTGAACTTGTATTGCTCGTAACCTGCAAGAAGGCTCATGTTGTGCTTACCGAATGTGTGAGCGTAAGTAGCCAAATACTGCTGATTGACAGTGAAATAACGAGAACTTCTTACTAAAGCAGCACCATCACTCTCACCAGAACCACCACCAAACACACTCGCCAAAGAATTCTGACGATTATTGATAGATGTGGTACTCAAGTTTGCAGTCAGATTCAATCCTTCGATAGGAGTAACTATTGCAGCCCACTGACCAGAGAAAACATCCTGATATACATGATTTCTGTCGAAATGGTTGTCACGAACAGCGTTGCCCTGGAAAGAACCATTGTTTGTAGTATACAACTTACGACCATTTTCTGTCTTGATAGAACCATCAGCATTACGCTTGTAAAGAGGATAGATAGGTGCTATCATATTACAGATATAGAACACGTTACCTGAGCTACCCCAAGTATCAACATCAAAAGATGGAGTCTCAGAATCGGTATGTGTGAAACCCATGTTGGTGGTCAACTTCAACCATTTTTTAGCCTGATACTCTACGTTGGCACGGCCTGTGTAACGCTGATAAGAAGAATTCTCAACGGTACCACCATCATTCAGGTAACCAGCACTTGCGTAGTAGGTCATACGGTCGCTTGCGCCAGATACAGAGAGGTTGTACTCCTGACGGAATGAATTGTGGATAGTCTCGTCATACCAATCATCTGTTGTGTAGTAGTTGTCACCGTCTACACGACCTAAAGTGGCATTAGGGTTCAACTTGAAGTTTGTACCAATCAACTTCTCTCCAGCAGGAACAGTGTACACATTAGCTTCCTGACCAACACCACCCTGGTTCTTGTCGAACAAAGTGGCATCAGCATAAGCATAAGCCTCAGCCTTTGTGCTACCATTGTAATATTTTGAGTTGAACTTGGCACGATACATGGTTTCCAAGTACTCTGCACCATTGTCAATCACATCATATTGAGGAATCAAACGAGAGTTAGAACCCCATTTAGCCTCGAATTTCACCTGTGCATCCTGACCCTTCTTAGCACGTTTAGTAGTAACGATGATAACACCATTAGCACCACGAGCACCATAAATGGCACTGGCAGAAGCATCCTTCAATACAGAGATAGACTCGATATCTGCAGGGTTGATATTAGCGATACCTGCCTCATAAGGAGCACCATCAACAATATAAAGTGGACTTGAACTTGCGTTCAAAGAACCAATACCACGAATACGAATAACAGGAGCAGAACCTGGTTCGCCAGATGAACTTGTAGCCTGAATACCTGCAACTTTACCTACCAAAGCACTGGTTGCTGTAGAAGTTACGTGAACATCAATGTCACTTGCCTTAACCTCACCAGCCGAACCTGTGAAGGCGCTCTTCTTGGCTGTACCATAGGCAACAACCATTACCTCGTCAAGAGCGTGGTTGTCTGGATCCAATACAATCTTCATGTTCTTTGCGGCCTTGACGGTCTTGGTGACCATGCCGATGTACGATACCTCCAACTTCGCGTTGGCTGATACGTTCAGTGAGAAGTTACCATCAATGTCGGTAACTGTACCGGTGTTAGTGCCTACCACCTTGATGCTGGCGCCGATAACTGGCGAGCCATCTTCGGAAGAGGTGACCGTTCCGGAAACTTGAGTTTGTGCCAAAGCCATTCCTATGCTAAGGAACAGGCAGGCGATAAACGTCATGAGTCTTTTTTCCATAAATCTCTCTCTTTTTTTTAAATGAATGTATAAAGTTTATTCTTTTCTCATATCTTTGTCTCCACCTCGTGCCCCGAGGTGGAAAAAACGATGCTATTTTATATATAAAATCTCTCTCTTCTCTGTACAATATTTAACAATTATAGTGTAACGGCTGCAAAATTATATAAAATTTAGTTATTTGCCAAATATTTCTTGCAAAAAGTTGCATTTTTAACCATTAAAGTCACAAAAACACGCAGAAATGCAATATTTGCTTATCATTTATAAGTACTTTTTGCAATTTCTTTAGTTTTGGATAGTATCTCTTCGTTTTTATTGTTGTTTATCAAGAGCATTTTATTCGATACCACATAATAAAAAAAATAATTTTATTCGGCAGCATCGAATAAAATAAAAAGTTGGAGCCTGTTTAACTTGTTGTATCTCCAACATGCGTTCCCACATTTTTCAGTATTATATCCCAGCTTTACTGCTTTGTCTATCTATTTTTCCCTTTATCTAAATTTGTTTTGCGTTTTTTTAATTTCTTTTGCTTCAAACATCTTTGCCCAACGTCTTCAGGAGTTGATGGTTAGCATCAGCAAGTTGTGGGTCGAAGAGGCTCTTAATATAAATCATGGTAGTGGAAGTACTGGTGTGTCCTAATGCCTTGGAGATTAGTTGTAAATCGAAGTCGTGTTGATAGGCCATGCTCGCCCAAGTGTGCCTGACTACATAAGAAGAAAGAGGCTGACTGGAAGTGATGCGTTTTGACAGACATGACAGGCTGTAGTTGTAGCGACGAAGTTGGCTCTGATATTGTTCATGTGCCAAAGAAGCATCAAGAGTCTTAATGATGGGAAACACATACTGAGTATTGCTGTAAGGCTCATACTTTTTGATGATTTCACTCATACAAGGTTCTATTGCCACAACTATCTCCTGTCCAGTTTTGTGACGAGCATAGTGAAATCTTCCGTCTTTGATTTGATTCTTTTGTAGATAAGCAATATCAATGAAAGGCATTCCCATGGCATAAAAACTGAAGAGAAATATGTCTCGTGCAAAAGCAAGCGATGGCTTGTTTTCGAGATGAAGGTTGCTCAGGCGCAGGATGTCCTCTTCCTGGGCACTGCGCTTACGTGTATGTTCCTTCCCCGTAAACACCATGCGGAAAGGTCGTGTGTCGGTAGTCATCTGCAAAGCTACACCTCTATTATATAAGGTACGCAAGGAACGCATATAGCACGAAATAGTATTCATACACAATCCGCGAGCAATGAGCCAGCGTTGATAGCGTTCCATTTCTTGAGGTATAATTTCGGATAGAGTCCAGTTGGTTCTTTGCCAGAAGAGCGTCAGCGAGTTGGCAGCGGTGCGATAGTTAGCTGCAGTTTTATAACACTTACGTGCCTTGGCGCTCTCTATCTCCTTACTGATGAAGTCCAAAGCAGGCAGTTCTTTGAAATTAGTTTTGTCCTCTACACGATGCTTCCTACCGAATAGGTGAAAGCCAAATTCTAACTTTAAATATACCATACTATAAAATCTTTTAAGGTTTGTCTTGTATCACTCAACTTTTTCAAATACGGAAGTTAGAGATGTTAAGGGATTACAGCTTTGTAGGGAATGTTTTATGGTTATTTTTGTGTCCATAAATGCTGTTGTCTTAACTTCTTTAACTCCTTTAACTTCTTTAACTCCAGAACTTGAGAAAGTTGAATAGCATCGTTTTTTCCACCTCGGGGCACGAGGTGGAAACAAAGATATGAGAAAAGAATAAACTTTATACATTCATTTTTAAAAAGAGAGAGATTTATGGAAAAAAGACTCATGACGTTTATCGCCTGCCTGTTCCTTAGCATAGGAATGGCTTTGGCACAAACTCAAGTTTCCGGAACGGTCACCTCTTCCGAAGATGGCTCGCCAGTTATCGGCGCCAGCATCAAGGTGGTAGGCACTAACACCGGTACAGTTACCGACATTGATGGTAACTTCTCACTGAACGTATCAGCCAACGCGAAGTTGGAGGTATCGTACATCGGCATGGTCACCAAGACCGTCAAGGCCGCAAAGAACATGAAGATTGTATTGGATCCAGACAACCATTCTTTGGATGAAGTCATGGTTGTTGCCTTCGGTACTGCTAAGAAGAGCGCATTTACCGGTTCTGCAACCGTAGTAGGTTCAGAAGAACTTTCTAAGGCTCAGGTATCTAGTGTAACCAATGCTTTGGCTGGTGCTGTACCTGGCGTTCAGTTGACTTCCAACAATGGTGCCCCAGGTTCTACATCTACAATTCGTATTCGCGGTTTCAGTTCATTGAATGCCAAGAATGATGCCTTAATTATCGTTGATGGTTCTCCTTACAGTGGTGATTTGAGCAACATTAACCCTAATGATGTTGAGTCAATGACCGTATTGAAGGATGCTGCATCTAATGCCCTTTATGGTGCCCGTGGTGCCAATGGTGTTGTGATGATTACAACCAAGAAGGCTAAGATTGCGCAAGACGCTAAGGTTACCTTTGATGCAAAGTTCGGTTGGAACAGCCGCGCCTTACAGCATTATGACGTAGTAAGCGACCCAGGCAAATATTATGAGATGCAGTATGAGGCTTTGAAAAACTATGGACTCGCCCGCGGCGTGGACGCAAGCAGCATCAATGCTTGGGCAAACAAAATGACAGTACAAACTCTTCGCTACAATATCTTTACCGTTCCAGATGGTGAACAGTTGATTGGCGAAGATGGTCACATTAATCCTAACGCCACACTCGGCCGCATCGCAAATGGCTACCTGTTGACTCCAGACAACTGGGAAGACGAAGGTACACGTATTGGTAAGCGCCAAGAGTACAACGTATCTGTATCTGCAGCGTCAGACAAATCAAATTTCTTTGCCTCAGTTGGTTACCTTGACAATGAAGGTATTACATATAACTCTGGTTTGAAGCGTTTCACAGGTCGTCTCCGCGCAGACTACCAGGCAAAGAAGTGGTTGAAAGTAGGTGCAAACCTTTCTTTCTCTCATTATGATACAGACTATTTCGACAAAGACAACAATGGTAAGTCTACATCTACAGCCAATGTTTGGGCTTTCACATCACAGATTGCTCCTATTTACCCATTGTACCTCCGCAACGAGGATGGTAGTATCATGACAGACGAATATGGTCATCAAATCATGGACTATGGAAATGGAGAGAATGCTGGTTGTGCACGTCCATTCATTAGCAATGCCAACCCTATCCAAGACAATATACTCAATACTCGCAACAACAAGGGTAATGCAGCTACGGCCAATGGCTTTATGGATATTGAGTTTTTGCCAGGATTGAAATTGACATTGAATGGTACATACTATCTTGACGAGACACGTACTAATATCGTATATAATAGATACTATGGTCAGTTTGACACTACAGGTGGTACTGTCGAGATGTATCACCAGAGAAACTACGACTACAACTTGCAGCAATTGCTGAACTATACAACTTCTATCAATAAGGTACACAACATCTCAGTTCTCTTGGGTCATGAATATTATGACTCTCGCCTTTCTTTCTTGGGAGCTTCAAAGAGTATGATGTTCTCTGACGAGAATAAGGAACTGGATGGTGCCGTTGTAGATGGCAAGTCTGCATCTTCATATGAAACACGCTACAACAACGAGGGTTTCTTCGGTCGCTTGCAGTATGATTATGACAATCGTTACTTCGCATCTGCATCTTTGCGTCGTGACGCCTCTTCTCGTTTTGCAAAGGATCACCGTTGGGGTACATTCTGGTCATTAGGTGGCGCATGGATAATCAGCAAAGAAAAATGGTTTAATGCTCCTTTTGTAAACGAGTTGAAGTTTAAGGCTTCTATCGGTCAGCAAGGTAATGACAATATTGACGATTATCTCTATACAGATATGTACACTATTGCCAATTCTAATAACCAAGTTGGTACAATGTTCAAATCAAAAGGTACAGAAGACATCACTTGGGAAAAGAATACAAACTTCAATACAGGTTTCGAGTTTGCATTGTTCAAGAATAAGTTGAGTGGTTCTTTGGAATATTACTATCGTAAGACCAATGATATGTTATTCAACTTCTCTATCGCACCATCTATCGGTTATGCTAGCTATTTTGCTAATGTTGGTAGCTTGTACAATACTGGTGTAGAACTTAACTTGAACTACAACATCATTCGCAACAAGAATGTAACTTGGGATGTAAACTTCAATATTGCATCTATCAAGAACCGCATCACCAAATTGCATAACGACAAGAAGACATCAACAAGATATGATGCTGATGGCAACCCATACTATGGTTATACATCTAGCAACAATGCGTTCTTCATCTCAGAAGGTACTTCTATCTACACATGGTGCCTCAAAGAGTATGCTGGTGTCAACGACAAAGGTGAATCTATGTGGTACAAGAATGTATACGAGAAGGATGCCAACGGAAATGATGTTTTGTACGATGAGCACAACAACAAAGTAGATGCATCTTACGATGGTATTACTCACAAGAAAGTTACCGGAAGAGAGACTACTACCAATAATGCATCTGCTGATTACTATGTTACAAAGACAACAACCGTACCTAAGTTCTATGGTGGTTTTGGAACTACAGTGAAAGCATATGGTTTCGATCTCTCTATCAACTGTTCGTTCCAGATTGGTGGTAAGGGATATGATGCAACATACGCTACATTCATGTCATCCCCATACAGCCGCCATACAGGTTACAATTTCCACAAGGATTTGTACAAGTCATGGTCAGCAGAGAACCCAAATAGCAACATTCCACGTCTCCAATATGCAGACACCTATTCAGCTGCGACATCAACTCGTTTCTTGACCAATGCAAGCTATTTGAACATAGAGAATATTAACTTGGGTTACACTCTCCCTACAAGCATCGCCAAATCTTTGTATTTGGAGACACTCCGCCTCTATATGGCATGCGAGAATGTAGGGTACTTCTCAAAGCGTAAGGGATTCGACCCACGTCAGACCTATTCAGGTTCAGCTAATGGAACATACTATTCTCCAATGAGAACAATATCTGTTGGCGCTACTGTAACATTCTAATAAATTGTAAAGAAATTAAGCAATGAAAAAGATTAGCAAATTATATTCACTGTTCGCATTGGCAGCGGCTTTAGGACTCAGTAGTTGTATTGATGAGGTTAATCCCTTAGAGAACAAAGCAACTGCTGGACAAATCAAGGAAAACAAGACGGCATTAGCAAGTTCTGTCTATGGTATTTCTGCTCAAATGTGCCAAGGATATCTCGTATATGGCACACAAGAGGAGGAAACAGATATGGCATATCCACAACTTATGATTGCCCAGACAGAGTTGTTGGGTGATATGTATCCAGGCGGAAGTAATACTGGCCATGACTGGTATTTGTCATACAATGCATTGGGAAGTGGCGACATTGGCCCTAACTCACCAAACGCATTCTTGCCTTGGTATACATTATACAAGTTCGTCAAATCAGCCAATGCGATTATTGGCTTGGTCGACATTAATGACAAAAATACATCTGATGTGGCAAAAGGTTATGCTGGCGTAGCTTACACTTGCCGTGCATTCGATTATTTTATGCTGATGTCTTTCTACGAGCCTACAGAAAACATTTATACAGATGTATCAAATGTAAAGGGATTGACTGTTCCTATCATCACAGAACAGACCACACAGGCACAAGCTAAAAATAATCCTCGTGCAACACACGAGAAAATGGTAGAGTTCATTCTTTCTGATTTGGATAAAGCTGAAGCTTGTTTGTCAAGCTTTGAACCAGACTCACGAATGATGCCAAACTTGGCTGTTGCTTATGGAGTTCGTGCCAAAGTTTATATGTGGAATAAGGACTTTGCAAATGCTGCAAAGTATGCAAGAATGGCTATTGATGCTGCAGAAGAGCAAGAATGTACTCCAATGACAGAGTCTGAGTGGACTGATCCAGCAACAGGTTTTGCAAAGGCTTGTTCTTCTTGGATGTGGTACACCCACTACTCTCCAGAGAACATGGGTAACCTCTGTAATCTGACTGGCTGGTTGTCAAATGAGGCTCAATGGAGTTATTCTTCATTATCACAGCCTGTTATCGACCGTTCACTTTATGACAAGATTGGCGAGACAGACTTCCGCAAGCATGTTTTCGTAGATCCAAAGAGATATGAATATTACAATTACAAGACATCAATTGACAAGGATTACATAACAAAGAATTTGCCAGATTATGCTTCTTTGAAGTTTAGATGTCTGAATGGAGATTACAACAACTACTCTGTAGGTGGTGCTATTGATGTGCCTATCATGCGTATTGAAGAGATGTACTTCATCGAAGCACTTGCCACAGCAGAATCTGCTGATGGTGGTTTGAATGAAGGTAAAAAACTTCTCAATACCTTCATGAAGACTTATCGTGATCCTAATTTCCAAAGCAAGGCTTCTACCTTACGTGAGTTTGAATTGGAATTGATAGACCAAATGCGTATCGAGTTTTGGGGTGAGGGCAACGCATTCCCTCTCGCTAAACAATTCAAGGTTGGTGTAATGCAGAACTATGAGGGTGTAAATGATCTCCAAGGTGACGCCGATGGCGTATTGAAGATTAATTGTAAGGATATTAAGCCAAACTGGAACTTTGTAATCCCGACACAAGAGATTCAGAGCAATGTAGCATTGGAGGGAAAGAATAATCCTAACCCAACCGATTGCGTAAAATATCCTTCAACTCCAGGCGTTTATGCTCCAGCAAAGAAGTAGAGCAAACATCTATAGCTAAAGGATAGAATAAAATTTCTATAAATAATTTGGGTATATCGTATGTTATTAAAATAATATATGATATACCCTTTTTCTTCATTATTATTACTATGACTTCATTATTAGGAAAATCAACTTTATATGATATGCTTGCGTGTATCATTCCCGGATATTTATTATTGCAATTGGCAAAGTTACTATTTGCTCCAAATATAACTTTGAATATAGACAATGTTAGCATTGCTATCGGTGTTTTCACCTTAAGTTACTTAACCGGTCTCCTTCTTAAGTGGCTTATGGAAAACATACTTAATAGTTCCTTACGCAATACTCCAAATAGAATTCGCCGAGCATACGACAAATCAAATTGTATATTCGAGAAAAAAGATCTGCCAGACAAAGAAGAGGATTTAATGAAAAAATATTATATTTCATATTATAAAGCTTTGAAAGGTAATACGAACTCATCTATTCCGACATTAGAAGCACAAATAGCTTTTTTGAGAAGTATCTTGCCTATTATATTCCTATATTTGGCAACCTCTTATTGTTGGTCAGCTAAAATAGAACATGGATATTGCTTGTTTATCTATATTACTATTATCATCCTTATTGGTTGTATTCCCTTAATATGGCATTTGCAAGGCAAACTGCACCAACTGGTATGGGAGGATGCATATTACGCAGAGTTAATAGACAAGTCTGTTACACCTACGAATAATCCTTAACATACATATAAATTAGTCTTTATTATTCCATAAAAAAGAAGGACAGCAAAATCTTTGCAGAAGTCTAGCAGCACTCGGCAATCTGGAGATATGCTTTCATCGCACTCGCTGGCATATTTTTTTTTCCAAGAAGAAACGATGGTAATAGTATTTTTACCAATCAGATTTTGATGGGATGTTTGAGAAACAAAGATCCTCTACGCATATGTGAATGTTTTCTCAAATTTATCACCACATTTGCCACGCTTATTATAAGTATCTGATAATAAGAGTATAACGGGTGGCAATAAGGGGCTTTTTTATTGTCACCTTATTGCCACATTTTGCATAAAACAGCGATTTTCGAGCGTTTTTGAGGCGTTTTTGGAGCTAAAAGGTTGAAAACATTGAGCAAAAACGCATATTTTCTATTCAATTTTTAGTGTTTTTCTATGCTTTTTATCGAAAAACCTCCCACGATGCAGCAAAAATTACGTCCCAGCCTACCATCAAAGCAAGCCTCAACTGATAAAGCAACAGATTCATCAATGTCGTGATGCCCTTGCTTTTTCTGTTTATCTCACTCACTCTCAAACATTTTCCCTAAAATTCTTGCATCTTTCGGAAGAAAAGTGTAATTTTGCATAAGATTAGCTGCGCTCGGCAAATTGAAAGCAAGCTTTCATTGCACTCACTGGCATAATCTTTGCAATCGAGAAAAGTAGAACCCTTTAAATAAGGAGGTAAATATGGATTTATTTGATAGCAAAAGACAAGAAAGGCTTGCTGCCGCAGCAAAAGCTGCCACAGCGAGCAAAGAAGCTGCTAGAGCTTTTTTGGTTAGGGCAGGGATCATGACACCTAATGGTGAACTTGCTCCACATTTAAGATAGAATCATGGAAGAGTCTTTATATTCAAGAAGATCGAATCTCGTTATAGGATTTCATGGTTGTGACAAAACTATTGTTGATGCCGTAGTTGCAGGAAAGACCGATCTTCTTTCCAGCACTAATGACTATGATTGGTTAGGTAATGGAATCTACTTTTGGGAAAATAATGAGGTACGAGCTTGGCAATGGGCAAAAGATTTAGCTAAAAGGAAGAACTCGCAAGTTAAGGAACCTGCTGTAATCGGTGCAATTATAGATTTGGGATATTGCTTCGACTTGACTGATACGTCTTATTTACAGGAGTTGAAAACTGCTTATAACACTTTGGTAAAAGCAAACGAAGAATCGGGGTTGGAACTACCAAAAAATTCTAAAATAGAAAAGTCGGAAGATTTACTGATTCGAAAATTAGATTGTGCTGTTGTCCAGACTGCCTTGGTGTTAAACCAAGATGCCAACGCCCATCCTTACGATTCTGTGAAAGGAGTCTTTTGGGAAGGACAGGAACTATATCCTAATGCAGGATTCAGAGAAAAGAATCATATTCAGATTTGTGTCTGCAATCCAAATTGCATCAAAGGTTATTTTCTCCCCAGAGGAATCAATCAAGATTATCCTAACCCATAATATAATGAAATTAAATGAAGAGGAGACGTATAATGCCCACCTTTGGTTACTTACCGTACAAAGAGTGGGCATTGTTGTTTTTTCATCATTACTTTTCCCTAAGGAATATCGCAGAACAAATCATCGGATGACGATTTTTCGCACTTCGCCATGGGCATAACGCACGATGACGCGCATCTGCATAGGAGGTTTCCGACTGTAGGTAATAGTTTCCTGTTGACTCGTCATATTGATATCGAGTGCCATCAGCCGACTGATAATAATGCATGAATTCATCACCTACTAATTGTACCTTGACCTGTGTACCATCAGTAAGCGAAATCGTGCGCCAAACTCCTGGTTTAGCGGGGATGGCGATAGTCGATATAGCGACTAAAAGCATCATCCATAGGGTAAACCATTTTTTTTCATAATGCTATTATATGCGATATTACAAGTTGATTATCAGTATTATACACTCTAAACGGTAGAAAAGTGAGCGTTTGGATTCTGTTTAGATACGAAAAGGTGAAGATTTAACGTTTTTAACCTTCTGTCACACCATATTGCCTTTTATTGCCACAGAGGTTCGTTTTCCCAACCAGAAGGAAAACCAAGGGCAGCCTTATCTATTTCTGGAAACGTAGCAAAAAGACTGTTCATCTTGTCAAGCATATCATTGTTTGGAGAGATAATATCAAGGAAGTACTTGATGATGCACATATCAAAGTACACTTTCAAAGGATCCGTTGGCAAGGTAATCCAAGGACGTGACATTCTGATTGGCATGGTAGCACGAATAGAGAATACCCTATTCCATACACGTGCATGATGACAACATGAGTTTCTTGTTACAGTGATAACGGTAAGCCAAGACTCAAAAGGTGCAACTTGCAAGCCAAATGACTGTGCGATACGCTTCTTTATCTTCTTATTCTTGATGTTGGAATAAATATTGGTGATTACACCAAACGGTAATATTTCGGCCAGCATCCATGAAGGTGGGTACTGATTGGTATATGTTTCTTTGAAATGGTTAATGAAATCCTCTTTTGTATGGTTCAATTCATCTTCTATAAGACATATAGAGCGATTGAACTTGGACGGATTCGAGAAATTGTTGGCATCAGTCATCCAAAAAGAGTTGCCTGTCATTTCCGTCCCAAAATTCACGATAGCGCAACGCACAGCGACCTCTATCTTTTCAATTTCATTAAATAATAGTAGGCGTAACTTCTTGTCAAAGCGATACAACATCATAACCTTACCGAAAGACACTCCTTGCTTGAATAGATGCTGCTCCTTGGGAACAGAAAGCAATGGGTACATATAGGCAGACAAACGATAGTAACCGATGTGGGAAAGATAATGCTGAGCTTTTTCCTCATCGGTTATCTCCATACCTCTTGTTTTGAGTAACTGCACTAACTCTTGGGGTGTGGAATATGTTTTTATAAACGGAATTCTTGTTGCCATATACCCATAAAAACAAAAACGACCCGCACATTTGAGCATCGTTGAGAGGCTTGGCGGGTTCTCGTTTTGCAAAGATACGAATAATCTTTGATAAAACAAACTTTTTAGCAGAAAAACAGCACAAAAGTGGATTTCTTCGATATATTTATATTTAATAATGTTAAATCAGGTCTTAAAATCATACTTTACCAATCAAACAAAGTGATCTCCAATGTAAAAGTGGTAGCTTTGTAAACCTCAAAACAGCCTCAAAAAACGAAAGTACTTGCGATAACCAACGAAAGTACTTGCGATGGCCGATGAAAGTACTTGCGATGACCATCGCAAGTATCTTCATTTTTTTGGCTATTTGGATGCCCTGACACTACAATGGAAGTTAAACTCGTTAAAGGAAGTTAGAGAATAGGTTGTCTTCACCATGGAAAAGAGAAAAAGGCGTACCTTTACAGAAAATAACACGCAGAATAAAAACAAAGCAGAAAAAAGTTACTATGTTTGCAAACGCTAACGCAATGACAACAGTTGGAAGACGCT
>ERZ1026894.247-NODE-247-length-42102-cov-7.573311_pt1 | contig 42102 bp, 33 predicted proteins | sample MGYA00380177_ERZ1026894 | MGnify/ENA primary metagenome ERZ1026894 (study PRJEB33269, sample SAMEA4719813) | human gut metagenome | biome: human-associated habitat; feature: organic feature; material: feces | place: Cameroon | collected 2013-10 ... | reverse complement strand
TCAAGTACATATAAAATAAAAAAGTTATTTATCTCCCGACAAATAACCTTCCTACCTTAAAATCTAATACCATGAAAAACTTGATGCAAATGTACTGCTAAATATGTTATAAAACATACTTTTGAGGCACAATTTGCTTATATTAAAACACCTTTTAACATACACCACCCTTAAAGCTCTATTTACAAAACACATATTAACAATTCTTTTATTCTCTCTTGTGTCAATCCAGCGAAGACGGGTATGCGGCGCCAACAAGGGGGCGGCCGTGAAACAGGGACATAAAAAAAGATTATTTATCTCCCGACAAATAATCCTTTCACCTTAAAATTTAATACCATGAAAAACTTGTTGCAAATGTACTGACAAATTTTGTCCCAGCAATAGCTTTTCATCTAAAAAATATGTTGTATAACATCATTTAACAACAGCAGCCTGATTTTTGCCGTTTTCAAGGCTGTTTTGTTTTCATTTTGTCACGAAACATAGCTTTATCGAGAACATTTGGCAAGCATTTTTTATTCTACTGGCAACAATTCGAGCAGATGAACGCGCAATTCATCCCACAACACATAGTCGGATGTCTGGCCTGGCAACAACCTTACCGGGCTCTCGTTGAGATCCACCCGCGCATAAATTCTGTCTGAGCCCGACCGGAACAGCGTCATCTGCAGATTGCACGCCATCGGCACCGTGGCATAAGCATGCCAATTGTCTGCCACTGTGTCAAAATAGTTTGTCAGATAGCTGCAACCGGGCACGCGCATAAGCGCCAGCAACGGCATCATTGTCTCCGCATGCCCGAAGCGCAATTTGGCTGCCAAATGAAGTTTGCCCGAGACCACGCTGTCGGCTGTCTGCACAAGGTCGAGAAGCAGCGGTGCGGCAATCTCTGCCGGACGTGCCGACAGGGTGTTGGCTGAATAGAGCAGATATTCGCGGAAGTTGTACACCGACCACAGCTGCCGGTACTCCTTCAGCGTGAAGTATGCCGACGGGTCGCTTTCCTGCCCCATGGCGTCCATTCCAGCCATAACATAATACTCCGCCATGGCAAGATTCCGCGCCTCGTCGTAATCGAGCGGATAGTTCTCGCCAAGCACACGGAGCAAAGGGTCAATGGTTACGTTTTTAGCCAGAAACCTGCCGTAGGCGTTAAGATACGACGAATCCTTGCGGTATGCCTTATACTCCTCGTCAAGGTCGAAATTGCGCATCAACGGGCTGAACCGCTCTCCCGACATTGCCGTGATGTCGATATGCCGCGCCATCTTCGACAACTGGTGGGTGAACGAATACATACTCATCACCGACCGTGGCGATGACGACGAGAGTGCCACAACCCGTGCGCTGTCGAGCAATTGCGGACAGGCGCGGTAAAGACGGGCGGCTATGCCGCGATGCTCTGCCTCGCCGATTGAGTCGAGCTGCCCCCATCGGCCCTCGCTCGACGCCACGACAGCGTCAACCTCGGCAAGAAGCCGGCGGCCGAGCGGAGTGATGGTATTCAGCGAGTCGGCACGATCGAGAGCGCGCTTCATCAACAGCGTGAAATAACTGCCTGCCGGGTAGCGCGAGCCATGACGCGACACGTGATTTACGAAAACAGGTGTCAGCGAGTCGGGAAACGTGCGCACAACGCGGTCGGTTGGATACGGCCCGAGCGTCGAGCGTCCTTCTTTATAAGTAAAAGCCGACGCCTGAATTGCAAGCGCCAGCAACAACATTAATGATAAAAGTTTTTTCATATCTCCAATTATTATATGTTCAAAGGTAGTGCAAGGCGAGAGAAAAACAAAACAAGTTTGAATGTTTTTCTCTCGCCTTGCTCTATCTTTTCATAAAATAGGCGGCGCCTCGGAAAAGCAAATTCAAATAAATTTGTTTTGCTCTTCTCTCGCCTTGCACTATCTTTGCAACGTAACAGCGAAACTAAAGAATATGGCTACAATCGATGATGTCAAAAATATGATTGAGCGCAACGAGGTGAAAAACGCGATTGCGCAACTGGATGTGATGATAGAGTTGTGTCCGGAACTTGACGAACTTTATTACTTGCGGGGCAATGCCTACCGCAAGTTCAACAGTTGGAAAAATGCGCTCAACGACTATTGCAAGGCAATCATCCTCAACCCCGACAGTCCTGCCGTAGAGGCTTACAGGGCTTCGCTCGAGATTCTCGAATTTTTCAATAAAGATATGCTAAACCCTTAGTTGAAAGGGATGCATAATTGGCCGTCGCGCTCCATAAGCCCGGCGGCTATCATTTCTTTATGGCTTGCCGACGGCATTTCCCTGCCTACAAGCAGCGACAATGTTTTCGACCAGCCGCGTGTGCGGTTGCTTACGCTCACTTTGACAAATCCTTTGACCATCGGCGACAAGCGGCACAATGCCTTGTAGACGTCGGTCATTCCGGAAACTGTCGTGTCACACCGCAATTCTGCCAACACTTTTCCTGACTTAATCATCGACGCGTAAACGCGGTCGCCTCGCTCTATTTTTCCTGTCTCGATTATCATAACACTGCTTGTTCTTTTGTTTTCTTGTACAAAGGTCGCAAAACACCGGGCATATTTTTTGCCCATATCCGACAAAATATGCAAATAACGCCGTCAATGGGTTGATTTATTGATTAGTTTCTTACTTTTGCACATCAAAAGCATTCAAGACAATGAAAATTTCTCTACGCATACTTATCATTGCAATCTGCCTTATGGCAGGGGCTACGTCGTGCTCGATGCTCGACAGGCATAAACTTGAAGACAGAATCGACCAACTGGAGCATAAAATGCCCAAGGAAATCACTTCGGTGATGAAAGTCGATGAAATAGACTATGACGACGACAAGAACATGGTCGAAATCACTTTTGTGTGGGACGTGACAGCCAGCGACATCGCCTGGGCTTCTGCCGCTGAACGCAAACAGGAGATTCTAAACCTTGTAAACATCAAGAAAATCGACCGTGCCCTCCCTGAGCTTATCGAAAGGGCGGAAGCCGGAATTGAAATCGAAGTAGAGCTTGCCGACGGCACCGATGCGGCGACAATCACTTATCCAAACATCGCAACATTCAACGCCGCCGCACGTGGCGAGGCGACCGATGTGAACGAATAACCGCAACCCTATGGCTGACAATTATCTGGAAAAGAAATTTGAAGAATATGCCGCCGCAAAGGCGGGTAGACGCGCTCCCCACCGTCTGTCGCCAGCCGGAAACCGTCAGGGGGTCGTGGAGTTTAAATTTCCTCGCCGCCGTGTAGTGGTGGCGGTTCCCGATGCCGAGGCTGTGATTGAGGCTTTCTGCAATGCCGGATGCCAGGTGGCTTTCTGCGGCACAGACATTGACGGCGGTCAGGCATACGCCGAGGCTGTAGGCGCGCAGTTCAACCCGGTCAATGAGTTCTGCGCCGAGACGCTGTGCCGAGCAATGAGCCGGGTGATGAAAGCTTGGCGCGACATTGAGATTGTAATCTGCACCGCCGACATGGCGCCGGCAATCACCAGCCATTGGCGCACGCTGCGCTCAGCTCTTCCCATGGAGCCCGACTACGGCAGGGTTGTGGTCATCGGTTCGGAGACTGCGGAGATTCCGGCAATCCCCAACGCTACGGTCAACGCCATCGTGTGCCGCGACATCGACAATGCCGTAGCCAGCGCATGCCTGTTTTTCGCGTTGCCGGAATGCGGTGCGGTGTCGGGACAAACCATCTCTACGCTCTAAAAATCCAACTCCAGCTGCACTGCGACGGGACGATGGAAGCCTGCCGCCGATTTCGACACCGACAAGCCGAGCAGACGCACTGCCATGTGTTCAACGTCAATGTCGGCAAGCAGCGACTTTGCCACCGGAAGGATGCGGGTTTTCGACGTCAGCGGCTGTGCCACGGTGCGGCTGCGCGTAATCTGTGTGAAATCGGAGAATTTCACTTTAAGCGTCAACACGTTGCCCTCAAACTTGCCTTTGCGCAACCGCTCCACCAACTCAAGCACCAACTGATACAGATGCACCGACAGCAGCGAACGGCGGGTGAGGTCTTCCTCAAGCGTGCGCTCGCAACCTACCGACTTGCGCTCGCGGTCGACAACCACCGGACGGTCGTCGATGCCACGCGCAAAGTCGTAGTACACGGCCCCCATCTTCCCGAACGCACTTATCAGCCCGCCCTTGGAGTATGACCGCAACACGGCTCCGTTATAGATTCCCATCGAATGCATTTTCTTTGCCGTGACAGCGCCAACTCCCCAAAATGCCTCGACGGGCAGACGGGCAATAAAATCAAGTGCCTGCGAGGGATGAATCACGCAAAGTCCGTCGGGCTTGCGGTAGTCGGAGGCTATCTTCGCCAGAAATTTGTTGTACGACACTCCTGCCGACGCCGTCAGATTGAGTTCCTCACGGATGCGGCGCTTTATGTCTTTGGCTATGTCGACAGCCAGCTCAACGCCCTGCTTGTTTTCTGTCACATCAAGAAATGCCTCGTCGATCGACAATGGCTCTATGACGTCTGTATAATTATGGAAAATCGAGTGGATATGCTCGGAAATCTCTTTATACACACTCATCCTTACCGGTGTGAATATCAACTGCGGACAGCGGCGGAGAGCAACGACCGACGACATCGCGCTGTGGACTCCATAACGACGGGCTTCGTAGCTGGCGGTGGACACCACTCCGCGACGGCCTTCGTTGCCCACGGCAATGGGCTTGCCGCGCAACTCCGGATTATCGCGCTGCTCGACCGACGCAAAAAATGCGTCCATGTCGATATGTATTATTTTCCGCAATTTCTGATTTTCCACACCGCAAAATTACATAAAAAAAAGAAAGCGACCGTCACCACGACGCCGCTTCCAAACCACTTTTTCCTTATTACTTTATCAAAACAAGTTTACTTGAAACTTGTGATGCCGTGGACTTAACCACTTATTACATTTTCAACCTTTACTTAATCAATTCCCAAACTAAAAAACAAACCTAACAAAAAACTCTTCTAATACACTAAAAATCTTTTTTACACTGCAAAGATAAACACATTATTTGATTCACGCATCATTTTCTGTCTAAAAAATATGTTTTATAACATCTTTTTAGGGATTTAACAATACTTTTCAAAATTCTGGAGTGCTTTCAAGCGTCATCCATTCACCAGTGTCGGGATGGCGAAAGGTTATGCAACTTGCATGCAGACAGAGTCTTGCGTCGGGAGTGCCATACAATGCATCGCCATGAATCGGGGCATTCAAGCCGTCGGTGCTCGCCGCATGCACTCTCAACTGATGTGTGCGTCCGGTGACGGGGTTGAACTCAACCCTTGCCATGCCGCCGCCACGCCCCAACACCCGATAAAGCGTGACCGCCTCCTTGCCGTCGGCATAATCCACCTTCTGCCGCGGACGGTTATGCCAGTCGGCCGACAGCGGCAGGCTGATGCTGCCCTCGTCGGAGGCAACGTTGCCGTCGAGAAGCGCCGTGTATGTTTTCTTTACTTCCTTTGCCTCAAACTGACGCCGCAATGCCACAAACGCGTCGCGCGTCTTGGCCACGACGAGCAGCCCGGAGGTGTGCATGTCCAGCCGATGCACCACCATCAGTCCGGAAGCCTCGGGAAAACGCTGCCGGGCTATCTCGGCAACCGAGACGCCGCCCACCTTGCCCGGAGCGGAAAGCATGCCCGACGGTTTGTCGACAACCCACAGACTGCCGTCTTCATAAACCGTGCGCAACTCTTCTTTATGCGCCGACTCCAGAGGGTTGGGCTCCACGCGGAGTCCTTGAAGCATATAGTTCAGTATGGGTTCACACTTGCCCTTGCATGCACCGTAGAAGCAGCCGTCGCGACGCAACTCGCCGACGGGCGACTTGCCGACCCAAAACTCGCCCATCGCCAACGGCCGATAGCCGTTGACATAGGCATACTGCAGCAGTTTCGGCGCCGCACACTCCCCGGCACCGGCTGGCGGCAGCTCGCCGCGGGCATCGGCAAATATCTGCGTGAGCGTGCGCCGGTCGCCTTTGGCGTCAAGCATGACGAAGCGGTCGAATATCCACCGCTGAAGCGATTCCGACAGGCGGCGGCGTTCTTCTTTCAGCGTCGCCACTTCCGCCTCAAGCGCCGACAATCGGCTGCCGGCGATACGCACTTCCCCGTCCACGCGACGGCGCAGACGTTTGAGCTCCGCTTTCTGATACTGGCTTTCGGCGACAAGCGCGGCAGTGTCGCCGCCATTGGCTCTCAGGCGCTGACGCTCCGCCTTGCACTGTGACATATACGCCCGGTAGTCGGCAACTGCCTTCTCGCCACGCATCCTGACTTCGTCGACCGCACTGCGCGCCTCAGCCATAGCCTCGCAACGCTCTGCCTGGTCGACACGACGGTTGATTTCCGTGATTTCCGCCTCGCGTCTCTTAAACTCGCCGTCCGGACGGAGAATGTCGTAAACTGCCGGAACGAAGAAGTCGTGGGCGTTGGAATGGCTGAGATTGCCTGAGAATGCGGCAAGATAGCCCACCTCGCCGGCTGGATTTTCCACAACAAGCACTCCCATCATCTTGCCCGACAGCAATTCATCAGCGAGGTCTGTCCGCTTGTCGAGATAGGAGCGCAGACAGCCCGCCGCCATCTCCACGAGAGGATGAGGAGTGTAGCAGAACGGAAACGTAAACATCTCCGGCACAGAGATGCCGGAGATGTCACCTATTATCTTATGGAATTTTCTGTCTGTCAAATCGTTGTCATCGACTAATCATCAAGATTTCCCTCCGCACGCAATTCCGTAGGAGTCTTGCCGAAATAATGCTTGCAGAAATTGGAGAAATACGACACCGAAGAGAAGCCATAACGCTTCGAAAGGTCGGTTATCGACCGGTTGGTGGCCTTGATGTCGGAGAGCATACGCTCCGCCTTACGGTCAAGAAGCCATTGCTTTACCGATGTCTTGAAATGCTTTTTAAACTTGCGTTGGAACGTGGTCACCGGCATGTGCAGAAGTGCGGCAAAATGCTTGACATCAGTGACGTTCTCGTAGTTGCTCATCACAAGCTGCTCAAATTTGCGGTTGAAACAGAACAGCGGGTAGAAGAAATCTGCAAGGTCGTTCTTGTCATAGTACGACAACATCAACAAAAACAATTCCTGCTTTTTAATGTTGAAATAAACGCTGTTGGATATTCCGTCGTCCATGCAGGCAACCACCGAGTCGACAAATGTCTTGATTCTCTCGTTGATTGGCAGGCTTACTCCCACTCGACGGGAACTGTCTTCCACAGAATCGGCGTCGTGCATCAGGTTCACGAGCGAATAACGCGAGCAAAACGGCTCTTTTTCTGTAAAATTAACCGTTAAAAGATAACTTCCGGGTTCTACCGACGCGATTAGATAGGAATTACATGGCACCAGCGCCACATTGCCAGGGCCAACCACCTGCACTTCCAACTTATTTATTTTCAACTTGACCTTGCCTTCCAACACGAAGAGCAGTTTGGAATAGGTCAATTTTTCCTCGAGGAACAAGACTTCCGTCTCCTCCTTCCGGTCCATGATTTTTATAGAACTGTCTTCCGGCAAACTATACAAACCACATTGTTTATGAATTTCCAAATTGTAGATATTCATTAGTTCTCACCTCTCAATTTTAATTTTCACTACAAAAATAATATATTATTCAGCCAACAGCCGTCATTTACGGAACTTTTTTAATTGTTTTAACATCATTTCATCACTTTGTGCAGGGTTGCGACGCAAACATTTTGCAATTTCTACGCATGTGCAACTTGCGTCCCTGAATTTTAGCAGCCTGAATCCAGAAAAAAGCAAGCAGCGGCGCAGTCAACCGCCTGCAATTGTTTTAACAAACCAAAGACTGTATTGTTCACATTTACGCAACATTTTATCAGCTCATTATCAGGCATTATAACCGCAACGGCAGTCACAAGTCGACAGTGAAGCGGTCGGCATCGTCAAGAGCCGGAAATTTGCTGCGGAAAGCGCGCAGACGCGACAAGTCGATTTCAGCCACGGCTACGCCCTCTACGCCGTCGGCTACGCCCGTGACAGTGCGGCCCAGATAGTCTATGACACGGCTGTGGCCGTCATACTCCAACTTGCCTACCGCTCCCACCCGGTTTACCGCCACGACATACGCAAGATTTTCTATGGCCCTCGCCGGAAGGAGCGTGTCCCATGCGGAGATGCGCGACTTAGGCCAGCTCGCAACATACACCGCCACGTCGTAGCAGCCTCCGCGATTGCGAGAAAACACGGGGAAACGCAGGTCGTAGCACGTCTGCAGCAGCAGGCGCACTCCTTTATATTCCACCACGCAGGGGCTTCCGCCTTGCCGGTAAAGACGGTTCTCGCCGCCGAAACTGAAAAGATGGCGCTTGTCGTAGCAGCGGTATGTGCCGTCGGGATAGACAAAATAATGACGGTTGCGGAGGCCGTTGTCGTCGACTGCCACGCTGCCTTCAACCGCCGACCGCCGGGCGGCTGCAAGGCTCTGCATCCACCGCAGCACAGCGCCGCCCGATGCCGGCTCCGCCACCGACGCATCGTCGACGTCAAAACCTGTGGCAAACATCTCGGGCAGAACCACCAGGTCGACCGCCTCGACACCGGCAAGCAGACTCTCTATTCCCGAGAGCGTTCGCTCCACTGATTCAGCCACAATATCATGCTGCACAATCGCTATTTTCATTTTTTCATCCATATCCTTCATGTTGCTTCCACAAAGTTAGTGCATTTTAACCGTCTCCTAAGCATCCGTATGCATAAAAAACGCTATCTTTGTAGGCTTAATGTATGGAGACTGCAATATGAATATCGAAATAACCCCCGAAATAAAAGAAGCCAAACAGCGATTTGGAATCATCGGAAACTCCCCTGCCCTGATGGCGGCTGTGGGACGCGCCCTGCAAGTGGCGCCGATCGACCTGTCGGTGCTTATCAACGGCGAGAGCGGCGCTGGAAAGGAGTTTTTTCCGCAGATTATCCATGCCTACAGCTCCCGCAAGCACAGCAAGTACATCGCCGTAAACTGCGGAGCAATCCCTGAAGGCACTATCGACTCCGAGCTGTTCGGACACGAAAAAGGTGCGTTTACAGGTGCCATCTCTTCACGAAAAGGCTATTTCGAGGAGGCTAACGGAGGCACGATTTTTCTCGACGAGGTGGCGGAGCTGCCGCTGACCACACAGGCGCGGCTGCTGCGAGTGCTGGAGTCGGGAGAATTCATCAAAGTCGGCTCGTCGGAGGTGCAGAAGACCAACATCCGCGTTGTTGCCGCCACAAACGTAAACATGCAGAAGGCGGTGGCGGAAGGACGTTTCCGCGAAGACCTTTACTACCGACTGTCGACAATCTTCATCGTAGTGCCGCCGCTGCGCGACCGGGGCGACGACATAATCCTGCTGTCGCGGAAGTTCAGCCGCGACTTCGCCGACAAATACCGGATGCCTGCCATCGAGTTCGAGGATTCGGCAAAACGCGCCCTGCTGAGCTACCGATGGCCGGGAAACGTGCGCCAGCTGAAAAACCTGATTGAGCAGATCTCTCTGTTTGACGCCGGCAGGAAAATCACTGCCGACGAGGTTGCGGCATATCTGCCATACGCCGGTGGCGAATTCACGCCGGCTGTGGCGCCGGGAGAGATGCACTACTCCTATGAAAAGGAACGCGAGATGCTCTTCAAGATGATTTTCGAGATGCGCAAGGAAATCGACAATCTGCGCGACGACATCGAGAATCTGGCACAAGGGCAGCCACGCCAAAATATAGGCACCATCAAAAACCTGCAGAAAAATTTCGCGCCGCAGGCTATGCTGCCGCAGCATGCGTTGCCGGCAAGCCAGCCAAACGAGACGGAATTCATCAACGCGGAGCCGCACGACGACGCGACAATGACCCTTGAGGACACCGAGCGCGAAACCATAAAACGGTCGCTTGAGCGCAACGAGGGCAAAAGGAAGAAAACCGCCGAGGAACTGAAAATATCCGAGCGGACACTCTACAGAAAAATCAAAGAGTACGGACTGGAATGAACAAATTAAAATACATCTGGATTGTGGCGGCAATGATTGTCGCACTGAGCGCATGCACCATCAGCTACAAGCTGAACGGCGCCGCCATCGACTATTCTATCTACAAGACCATCAACGTCGGGCAGTTTCCTATCCGTGCGGCAATGGTCTACGCTCCGCTGCAGCCGATGTTTGAGAACAAGCTCACTGACACATACACCAAGCAGACACGACTGCGGATTGTCGACAGCTCAAACACCGATCTGAGCGTCGAGGGAGAGATTACAGGCTACTCGCTCACCCCGCAGGCGGTGACCGAGGACGCATACGCATCAAAGACAAGACTGACAATATCGGTGCGCGTGAAATACACCGACCACAAGCAGCCGAAGAACTCAATCGACCAGTCGTTCTCGGCATTTCGCGACTTCGACTCTTCTGAGATGCTGACCAACGTACAGGACCAACTCTGCGAGGAAATAACCGAAGAACTCGTAATGCTGATTTTCAATGCCACAGCAGGCAACTGGTAAGCTTACAAACAATATAGAAATGGAGAAAACCGACCGCGTTAAATGTCTCGACCGCGCCATTGCCAACGGTGCAGCCATCAACGACAGCCTATTCTGCTCGCTGATGGCCGACTACCCATATTTCCTTCCGGCAATGGTGATGAGAATGCAGGACGGCTCTCTGACCGACAGCCAACGGCAGCAACTGCTTGCCGGCGCGGCAACAACCATCGGAAACCGCGAAGACCTCTTCTATCTCGTAGGCAACGACGGTTCCGCAATACGCATTCACAACACTGAAACAGACAACAAGACAAAATCCACAATGGACACAATATCGCACTTTCTCGACACATTCGGCAACAACGACGACGCCGAGACACGCGCCCTCGAACAGCGAATCTTCAACCCTACACCCGACTATGCGCAGCTGCTGGCAAAAGAGGAGGAGAAAAGCGAGCCCGAAGAGAACGGAGAGGAAAGCGAACACGACCGTCTTATCAACAAATTCATCACGCGCAGCCGGCAGCAAAGCGGACGCTTCCCGTCGACTGCCGACAACGATGCCGACAGACAGGCGGACGAAGTGGCGGAGGAAGTGGCGCGCGCACCAAAGCCAACAGCCCCAGTCGCCGACGACGACCCGTCGCTGCTGAGCGAGAGTCTCGCAAAAATATACATCCGTCAGCATAAATTCGCAAAGGCTTTAGAAATTATTCAATCATTAAGTTTGAATTATTCAGAAAAAAGTATTTACTTTGCAGACCAAATCCGTTTCCTCAAGAAACTGATTGAGAACGAGAAATATAAACAAAATAAACAATAACAGAAATGTTTAAAGCATTAGTAATTTTCATAGTGATTGCCTCAATCTTGATGATTGGCATCGTTTTGATCCAGAAATCCAAAGGTGGAGGTCTGGCTTCCAACTACGCAAGTTCAAACCAAATCCTCGGCGTTCGCAAAACGAACAGTTTCGTTGAAAAAGCAACTTGGACTCTCGCAATCGTAATCTGCGTGCTCAGCATCGCTTCCGCCTTCTTTATCGGTGGAACAAAGGCTGAACAGGCTTCACGCACACAGGACGTTCCTTCCCAGACAACAGCCCCGGCCAACTTCGGCACTCCTGCCGCCAAGAAAGAGGCTCCTAAAACAGCTCCGGCTCCTGCAGCGGCTCCGGCTCAGCAGGCTCCTGCAAAATAAGATTTACAAAAAAACGAAATACAAGCGGGGCTGCATCATCTACGATACAGCCCCGTTTGGTTTACAAACACATTGGCTGCAATGAAAACCCTATATCTCATCCCTGCCCGCGGCGGAAGCAAAGGCATACCGCATAAAAACATACGTCCGCTTTGCGGACTGCCGCTGATTGGATACTCAATCAACGTGGCACGCGAATTTGCCGACGACCGCGACATCTGCCTCTCGACCGACGACCCGGAAATCGCCGAGACCGCACGGAAAATGGGACTCGACGTGCCGTTCATGCGCCCAGACAGCCTCGCCACCGACAAGAGCGGCTCATACGAGGTGATGCTGCACGCCCTCGACTTCTACCATAACCGCGGCGTGGACTACGACAGACTCGTGCTTCTGCAGCCAACATCGCCAATGCGCACCGACGACGACGTGCGCCGCGCACTCAAGCTCTACACGCCCGACATCGACATGGTGGTGACCGTAAAAGAGGCGGAAAGCAACCCCTACTACAACTGCTTCGAGGAAGGCGACGACGGTTTTCTGCAAATCTCGAAAGGCGACGGGACTTTCACCCGGCGCCAGGATGCCCCGAAAGCGTGGGAATACAACGGCGCGGTCTACGTCATCAACACCACAAGTCTCAGACAGATGCCTCTCGGCAAGTTCAAACGCCGCAGAATGTGTCCGATGGATGCCGGCCGATCAATCGACCTCGACACTCCGCTCGACTGGCTCATCGCCGAACATCTGATGAAAGAACGCAATATTCAAGCGTCTTTGTAATTTTGTCCACACATTTTTCTATATACGCATTGCAATACAATTAATTATTCGTAAATTTGCGCAATTTATTAAAATTCCAACCCTTTATGGACAAGGTAGTCATCGACGATAAAACGTTTGTTCCCTACATTACAAACGACAAGATTCAAGCAAGAATCAAAGAAGTAGCAGCTGAAATAAAGAAAGACTGCGAAAGCAAGAACCCTTTGTTTGTGTGCGTGCTCAACGGCGCATTTATTTTTGCCGCCGACCTATTCCGTCAGATCGATTTCCCATCGGAAATCTCTTTCATCAGGTTCAAGTCTTATTGCGGAACGCAATCGACTGGTTCGGTAAAGCAACTGCTCGGACTCGACCAGGACATCTCCGGACGCACAATCGTGATTGTCGAGGATATCGTCGACACTGGCTACACCGCCCAGCAGCTCGTTGCCGAACTGAAAAAGCAGAACCCTGCCGAAATCCGTTTCGCCACATTGCTGCGCAAGCCTTCTGCTGCAAAAGTAGATGTCAACGTCGACTATTGCTGCTTCGAGATTCCGACCAAATTCATCATCGGCTACGGACTCGACCTTGACGAACAAGCCCGAAACTTGAAGGATATATACATCCTTGAAAGTAATTTATAACCCTATAATCTTCGGGCTTCATCATTGCAAACGGTGAAGCCCGAACATTTAAATCTACAATTAGTTATGTTCAACATCGTTATTTTTGGCGCTCCGGGTTCCGGGAAGGGCACTCAGAGCGAGAACTTAATCAAGAACTATGGTCTGCACCACATCTCCACAGGAGAAGTGCTGCGCGACCACATCGCACGCGGCACGGAACTCGGCCGCACTGCCGATGCCTATATTTCGAAAGGACAATTGATTCCTGACGAGTTGATGATCAGCATTCTTGCCGACATCCTCGACAACACTCCGGAAGCACGCGACGGCGTGATTTTCGACGGTTTTCCACGCACTATCGAGCAGGCAAAGGCTCTGAAGACTATGCTTGCCGAGCGCGGTGCAAAAGTCGACGCCGTGGTCGGCCTGCACGTCGACGAGGACGAACTCGTACAGCGTCTGCTCAAACGCGGACAGGAGTCGGGACGCAGCGATGACAATCTCGAGACCATCAAAAGTCGTTTGAAAGTGTACCACTCACAGACACAGCCCCTGCAGAAATTCTACGAGGACGGAGGCGAATACCTCGCCATCGAGGGCATGGGAAGCGTTGATGAGATTTTCGACCGCATAAAGTCTGCCATCAAGGCAAAATGTGGAAAATAACACGACGCATCAATTACAACACAGCGCGGAGGTTTGCACGTTCAAGCTTCCGCGCTTGTTTTTTGTTTTTTTATTCGGCATTTTGCAATCAAATAATCATTCAGAATTTGCCCGTTACGATTTTTATCTATAATTTCGGACTCCAATAAGTTTTTTTTCAAATGTACGACTGCAGCAAACACATAATCAGCCAGGACGCTTCTCTGATAGAGGCGATCGAACGCATAAACGGGCTGTCGGGACAATCGATGGTGCTTTTCGCCGTCGACGACAAGCAGCGCATGACCGGAACTCTGACCGACGGCGACGTACGCCGGTTTCTAATAGCCAAACGCTCGCTCGACGTAACGGTCAGCGAAATCATGCACCGCAACTTCCGGCGCTTCGAACAAGGTAAAATAAGCGTGGAGAAGGTGCGCGAGGTGCGCCGACAGGGAATCACGCTCGTGCCGTGCCTCGACAGCGAATGCCGCATCGTGGAGGTCTACGACTTCACAGCCTGCCACTCCATCCTGCCGCTCGACGCCATAATGATGGCTGGCGGTCGCGGGGAGAGGCTGCGACCGCTGACACTGACCACCCCGAAGCCGCTGCTCAAAATCGGCGACAAGTGCATCATCGACTACAACGTGGAGGCTCTTGCCCGAAACGGCGTGAGAAACATTGCCGTCACGACCAACTACCTCGCAGAGCAGCTCGATGAGCATTTCTCGCGTCCGGTAGGCGGCGTCGACGTGCGCTGCGTGCGCGAGCCACGCAAACTCGGCACAATCGGAGCAGCCAAGCTTGTCGACGGGCTGTCGCACGACAATGTGCTGATAATGAACTCCGACCTGTTTACCACAATAAGCTATGAGGACATGTTCCTGCAGCACATCGAGGAACAGGCCGACATGACAATCGCGGCGATTCCATACATGGTGTCGGTGCCGCTCGCCATATTCAGAAGCGAAGGCAACCGCATCCTCGGACTGGAGGAAAAGCCAACCTACAACTACTACGCCAACGCGGGAATCTACATCGTGCGGCGCGCGCTGCTCGACCGCATCCCCGACGACACCGTCTTTGACGCAACCGACCTCATAGAGATGCTCGTTGCCGACGGGCGCAAAGTGATCTACCACCCTATCAACGGAACATGGCTCGACGTCGGCTCGCCCGACGATTTCCGCCATGCCCAGGAACTCGTAAAATAGAATTTTCATGTCACTCATTCTCATATCAAACGACGACGGAATAACGATGGAAGGCATCCACCGTCTTGTCGACGCTGTGTCGGAGCTCGGCACGGTGATTGTCGTCGCTCCCGACGGCCCACGCTCTGGCGGCTCGTCGGCAATTTCCTGCAACACAATGCTTATGCCGAAACGGATTGATGACTACAACGGCGCGCAGATGTGGTCTGTAAACGGCACCCCTGCCGACTGCGTCAAACTTGCGCTCAACGCCATCGTCGACAAGCAACCCGACCTCGTGCTGGCTGGCATCAACCACGGCTCAAACACGGGCAACTCCGTGATTTATTCAGGCACGATGGGTGCCGTAATCGAGGGTTGTCTGCAAGGCATCCCAAGCATAGGGTTTTCCGTTTGCACCCACAACCCTTCGGCTACCGACTTCGACGCCTGCATGCCGCACGTCACCGAAATCACACGGCGTGTCATCGAGCGCGGACTGCCCGACGGCGTGTGCCTCAACGTGAACTTCCCCAAAGGAGGTGTCGTGAAAGGCTTCCGACGCGCACGCGCATGCCGCGGCCGATGGACCGAAGAATATGCCCACTACACAAGTCCGGAAGGGAGACCTTTCTATATTCTGACGGGAAAATACGAAAACCACGAACCCGAAGCCACCGACACCGACCTGTATTGGAACGCCCAAGGCTACGGCTCTGTAGTCCCCGTAACCCCCGACCTCGACTACTCCGGCACGCTCGACATCATGAACGAATAGCGCCGACTTTCATTTGCCAATCACAACAGCAAAAAAATGGATGGTTTTCGAATTTGGAAGCCATCCTTTGATTTTTTATGCAGTTTTTGTGAAAATCTATTGCATATATCATACAAATAATATAAGTTTGTAACGCTGATAATTATTTTATAACATTAATCTTTTTTGTATGAGAAAAAACTACCTTTTAGTTGCATTGTTTGCTATTCTTTCACTTTCAGTCGGCGCACGCGAAAAACAGGACGGATGGAAACAGTTGGGCACGGGCACATTCTGTGATGACATGTTCTCGGCTCTTGACGATAGCTTCCTCGCCACATGGGATGTGGAGATAGAAGAGAGCGAAACAACCCCTGGCTACTATCGCCTTGTCAACCCGTTCGGCAACGGCAATTGCCCCTACTTCGGTGACAAAAACAACTTTAAAGCCAACGACCTTTATATCCACGCCGAAGACCCAGAGCACGTGTGGATGGAATGGCAAGACATGGGCTTCAGTGTCAGCAACTATGGCGGCGTGTCTGTCAGCTGCATGGTAGGTCTGTATATTCACAGTGAAATATTCACATTTGAGGATCTTCTCAATCCCGACTATGGTATCGAGTTCGGCAAACTCGCCGACGGGAAAATCACCTTCCCCGACAACGAAATGTACTACCTTCAGATTGCATTCGCCAACTATCTTGAGGGCGTACCAATGAACGGCAACACGCACAACAAGTTTCTTGTAACGATTCCTGCTCAGGACGGAGTCGACGAAATAACCGTTGACGAGCAAGGCACTCCAGAATATTACAACATGCAGGGCATGCGTGTTGACAATCCGACACCGGGCTGCCTCTACATTCGCCGCACTGGTTCAAAAGTGGAAAAAATCATCGCAAGATAAGCAGGGCGACAATCAAACATAACCTTATCACGATAATGCCGGACGGCGTGTTTCAACAACACGCCGTCCGTTTTTCTGCACTCAGCTCACCTATTTCTGCAGGATTTATAACATACGCTGCTCGCGATTGTGAATTCTCTTCGCACGAATGTCGGCGATTACACAGCCCCACCGAAATAAATTTCCTGATTGCTTATCATTTTTGTTCAATTATTGCTGGATGTTCAATATCATTGAACACTGCAAGGTTTATGTTCGGAATAACACGCTCCTCCTTAATTTCGACAATAGGACCCGCTTATTGCCGAAATTAAGTTATTGTGATAGCCATGCTTTTTGCCCGTCGTGCTGTGATGGAACATACTTCATTCTATATTATACATAATCAGACAATTCCAAGTTCTTTGAACATTGAGCCTATTTCGGAATAGGTATAATCCCGTTCTCCATCAATCAGGCATTTCTCAGATTTCAGGGCATTCTCAATCGCCCTTAACCAATCACCGCCTTTCTTCTGGAAATATTGATGCAATGGATGTGTCCTGAAAAAACGTTGAGTTTTTTCGTAGCCGCATATCCGGCAAAGCTCGTCCTCTATGCTTTTTGAATCGGCATAGTTTTGTCCCGTATATCTGAAATAATAAAGGAAGAACAGTTCGGTGCAGCGGTCAGTCTCGAAGAAACGGACTTCATAATTGATGCCCTTTTTCTCATTGTGGGCCTTCTTACCATGATATTTCCGTTTCAATTCAGAATAGGCTGCCCAACTTGTCGGGCCTTTCTTCTTATTGTCCATGTCAATCAGACAAAAAATCCTGTCATACCCCATTGCTATTGCAGACTCAATCGAGCGTTCCAATTCACGCAGGCTCGTATTCTTCGGAGTATCCGGCTTGATGCTCTGTAACTGACGGAATTCATCCTTCAATGAATTGAGGTAGAAGAACTCCGTAGAACCTTCGCCGATAATCACAGTGGTTTGTTTCCTGACTTTTGGCATGGCTCATTCCTGATTTAAGACAAACGGTGAACCCAACATTGGTTTTGACCCAAACCGACCGATACGATAAGAATTGTAGAGTGAGTGTTCCTTGCGGAGGCCGAGTTTGTCAGCGCGGGTATATTCAGATGCCGCCGTTTCAGATGACTTCTCTACGAACCACACGGATTGACGGTTTTCATTAAACTGATCTTCTGAAAGCAATGTCATCTCCTGTGTTGTGAAAAACAACTGCGATTGGCATGAGTTGGCAAGGAAGACCTGAATATAATACAGGAGCAGATCATAATGCAAATCCTCGCCTAATTCATCGAGCATGTAGATATGGTCTCCGGTTATGGCATTATACAAATAGTTTAAATCAACCAGATATTTAATTGTTCCGGCAGACTGTGTGGAGAGAGGCAACATGAAGTTGCCTTCATCTGATGTATTTACAAATTCCACATGATTTTCAACGCCATCCGATATGACGCTGAAATTTGAAATATTGAAATCAGCCTTTTTCAACATCTGTATGAAGAATTCTTTCTTTTTCTCATCCTGACTTACCTCCTTCAGTAGAGAGACAAGGCTTCCGCCGTCATTGCTGACTCCATGTACATGGGACTTAATCCAATTGTACAGTGCCGCAATCTTACATGCGTCTTCCGGCAAGGACACTTTTCCATATGTGGAGAGGACCGAATGATTGTTGAGAGTATGCTCTTTCAGAACCCGGAGCGTCTTAGCCTTTATGCCGATGCTTGTCCCAAATTTAATCTCGCATTGTCTGTCTTCGCCGACAAACTCACGTTCATAAAACAGAGATTTGCTTTTGTTGGGATAGTAATTCAATTCCTCCCTGATGATATGGCTTCCAAGATATGAAATCATGTAATCATATCTTATACCGTCGGCATAAAAAGACACGAACATCTTTGTCGGCTTATTCTTGGTCAAAGCAAAAGGCCTTTCAGAATGCACCCTTTCATTTCGGTCTTTACGGTCAATGAACATAATTTCAAAAGCATTCTGCATCGCTTTGAGCATATTCGATTTACCCGAAGCGTTGGCTCCGAATATTATTCCCACACGGCCAAGATGAACTCCTTTTGAGATTTCGGCACTCATCCAGTTTCCATCATCGCCATCCGTCTCAAAGTTCATCGTTTGACGCTCCCGAATTGACAGGTAGTTTTCAGTCCAGAATTCGCGTATCATTTCGTATTGTATCTAAAATTCAAGCCCATATTACAGGCCGGCTGCAAAATTAGCCATAATTTTTGGTGTTTTCAAGAAAATCAAGACTAAATCCGGTCAATGCTTTATTCAGATGCGATTTTCAGAAATCAATGCAAAAATCCAAATAGAATTTTCGGCAAGTAAACAAATCAGGAGGCAGTCTAAATCGACGTGCCTCCTGATGTCAAATGCATTAGTTAACTAATATTTTTATTGTTTTGTTGCCAATGGTTACAATATAAACTCCAACTGGCAGACTGTCGGTCACCGCACCTGAAATATGGTTGTTTTTACTGCTGACCGTCTGTCCCATTATAGTACGTACGACCACATCTGAACTCTGCTTCGCTTCCACGTTAATACTTTTATTATCGACATAAACGTTTGGAGTCATTTCTTTTATTTCTGAGATTGATGCTTTATCGTATTCAAAAAACGATGTACTGTTGTTTACTTCTGTACCCAAAAACTCAGATTTCAAGATTTCTGTTTTGGTATTGAACGTCAGTCGATAAAAGCCATTTCTCTCGATTGTCCATTTAATGTCATCTCCTCCGGAGATACGGGCATCAGTAGTTCCCTCAGCCAGTATATCCGAGATATAGGGGTGATATGTTTCTTCTGTCCAACTTTCGGCCGTCAGAATTTTGAAACGGTTGGGATCTTCCTGTGATCCGATGCGCAATACACCCTCCCAAATTAATTCTTCAGGGTTGTCGGGATTAGGTAAGAAGCGTTTGTTGCTCTCGTCCCAATAGTTCCAGTTCAATTCACAGCACCCGCCAACGATATACAATACTTTTCGTGGTGTAAACTTCCGACCCTGATACGAAACTTTACCTTTATCTACATAAATTGTATAATCTCCCTTTGCGCCAACGCTCCAACCACGAGCATCCTTTGTCACAACCGATAAGCCGGAAACCATGTTCTTGCCAAATGTGAGATCCACATCTTCAAACATCGGACCGTAGAAGACGGTTTCATCTGAAATAGAAGGGGTGCTGACAAGCAGTATATTCCCAGGTTTGCAAGATATGGATTTCTTAAACTCAACTCCATACATATCGGGCAATTCAATTACTTGATTATCCACGGCAGAACCGGTAACATATAACTTTTCCGGACACGACAGTGCAGCCTGATTTTTAGAAACCGACATTTTCATGTTTCTCAAATCCACTATTATGCAATAGTCGCCAGTAGCGGGCATTTTGAACTTCCAATCTTTTCCTTTCAAATCCCATGCAGCATAGAAGTCAAGGTTATAAGTTTTGTCAAGTTCAACCATTACATCAGGCTCTGCTGAAAGTACATTTTTGAACCAACCACGAGTGTTGAGAAACTTAAATTCCTCGTTGCCTTTGAGTTCTCCTTGCCATTTGAAAACTCCATTGTCTATCTTCTCCATTTCAAGAGCGTTAGAGTCGCTCCACCCCGCTGATGTGGCGGGGCCAACGATATAGAGTTGACTATATTCGATTGAGTTACTCAAATCCTGAGATTTGGCAACAAAAATAGTCATTATGATGACCAATGCTAAAAATATTCTTTTCATAGAGATGCTTATTTCATAAATTTATTAGACATCACCGCATTATCTGCCACGATACGGCAAAGATAGAATTGAGACGGCAGTTTTGAGATGTTCTCGCTGATGGCATTCACGTTTGTATATGTATAACTTGCATATCGCTGCCCAGCTGCATTGCAAAGAGATAAGTCAACCATATCCATAGTTTTACCAAAAGATGCCTCCAGACATTCTGTGTCTCGGTTGTATCTAAATAGGCACATATTGTTAGCCATCACATTGTTAATTCCTGACGTAGACTGTTTTACCGTGACGCGTACCTCTGTATCGCAATTAGTCTGCGGAACTTCAACGACAAGTGTGCGGGTTTCAGAATTATATTTGTAATTATCCTGATTAAGTTTGTTACCACATACTGTCACATATTCCGGAGTATTGCAGTTGTATATATGGAAAGTATATGACCTTGCACTTTTTAAGCCGGAAACATTTCCAACAATTTCACGAGGAGAGATAACGTATTCATCTACTATGCCATTGGATGAGCTGCTTAGCTTAGTGGTTGCATAGTTTTCAGCATAATCAGGATTATTGCCATTATCCTCATATATTGAACTTTCGTCATTAGCACCGGCGACAACATTGATTATTAATCCGTCAGGACGCTCGGTAACATTCTTTATGCTTTCGGGGTTAAATGGAATCATAGCACCTTGTTTGAAGAAATATGGAATCTGCTCCTGATTAAAGCTCATGTTCTTCAGGCAGGGCCCTTCAATCAGTTCGTTGGTTGATGCGCTCCACCAATTACCTTCCGGGAACCAAATATCTTTAGAACTTTTCCCGTTAACTGCCGCTTCGGTGATTGGTGCTACAAGAATATCGTTTCCAAACATATATTCTCCCTCGTATGAATAGGCTTCCTCCACATCCGGGAAATTGTAATATAGCGGACGGCAGATAGAGATTCCAGTGTCGTAGGCCTCACGCGCAGCAGTATAAATGTAGGGGAACAAAGCATAGCGCAGCTTTACAGCCTCCCGCATAGTCGGGAAATTAGAAAATTTCCAAATCTGACGTTCTATGCGGCTATCTTTCGTGGCATGAGTGCGGAAAATCGGTGTGAAAACGCCGAACTGTAGCCAACGCAACACAAGATCAGGATTATTGGCGTTCAATTCATCAGTCCACGCATGACCGCCCAAATCATGTCCCCAATATCCATAACCGACATTGGAGGCCGTTGCGGTGAAATATGGTTGGAATGCCAGTGTCGGGAAATTAATCAGCGCATCGCCAGAGAATCCAATCTGATAACGGTGGCTACCAAGTCCGCCCCAGCGATGGAATATAACCGGACGCACATCCGGCCGATTTTTAATCATATCGTTGAAAAACACATGATTGCACCAGAACGTTTGACCAAGACCATTTGTATAAGGGCTCGTCAAATGCTGCTGCCAGTCGAGCCACCAAAAGTCGACCCCTTCGCTCTCATGGTCGCGGAGAATAGTGCTTGTGAAGGCTTTTGTAAAGTCTGTATTATCAAGCATCCATGGAATATTATTGCTATCACCATATTTGCCGTTAAGAGTAGCGTTCATTTGAGAGAAATATTCAGGCGATTCTGACTGGCTAATACCATCGGCCGGATGGAGATTCAAACCTATTTTGAAGTTTTTTGAATGAATCTCGTTCAACAATCCTTTGGGGTCAGGTATAAGTTTTGTATTCCAGCTCCAGCCGGTCCACCCACCGCGTCCGTTGGAATCATTTTGATCGCCATTCCAGTGCCAGTCCATGTCAAGGATCATAACATCGCAGGGAATATCGTTTTTCGCAAGATCCGACATTATATTGCGGTAGTCATCAGAAGTATATGATGCGTACTTGCTATACCAGTAGCCGAACACATATGCCGGAGGTAAAGGAATTTTTCCTGCTATTTTAGTGAAATCAGCAAGTGCTTTTTTGTAGTTATTTCCGTAGCCAAGGAAATAAATGTCAAGAGCATGAGGATCATTTCGTTCTGCCCACCAGTCATAACCGACTTCCTCGTTGGGCTGGAGCGCGAACGAGCGACTACCGTCAGGACGTGCCGTAGTCCATGAATCCTCTATTACGGACCAACCTGAACGTGAAATCAAACCATTTTCAAGTTCTGAACGCTTGTTGTCGCCGTTACTGCCGTCAAGTGTGCGACACGTCCCTTTAAGATTAAGAGGATCCGGTTTGCCGGGATACCACAAAACCTCACGTCCATTGTGGTTGAATGTGATAGAGAGATTTTTTGATGAAGCAGGAAGTGTAACAGGGGCAGAACCCTTGCGATATTTCAGCGCGACCTTGTCGGTATTGATGTAGAGATACTCGCTGTCTTCCGACTTCTCGAAAGAGGGGACGTCCAGATTACGATTGACAATGGCAAAAGTCGCTCTGTCTTCAAAAGCACCCTTATCGCTGTATTCAATGCGAATCATTTCAGGCGTGAGGACTGTAAAACGGGCATTCCCGGATACTATCACGGCATCCGGATTGGCTATAGGGTTGTTTTGTGCGGTTGCACTAATCACTATGCCAAACAGAAAAAGCAGTGAGGCAATAACACTGCGAATTTTCGATGTGGTTAGATGTTGGTTCATTCTGTTTGTTTTTTAATTACTGTTTGTTTTTTTATTTAAGATGTATACAAAGTTAATCAGCAGACGAATCCGTAAAAAGACTGCAAAGTTAAAATGTAGTCAATAGTGGTGATAGCTGTCTTGTAAATCAGCGCATTATAAAAAATGACCACTAAAATTAAGTAGTGGTATTGACTCTATTTCTTATTGCAAGAAAGGACAATACGATTTAATCGAAAACCATATTGATTAAATAAGTTACACTACTTATTTGAGATGCTTACATACGGATTAAGTATTGTCTATGAGCATAATACAAATGATTGACAACTATGAATTGATTATGGACGCTCTAAACCAGCATTGATTTTTTATAAATTTGAAAGAAAATTAATAACTAAAATTAATGCTAATGAACAAACTATTGCTTAAAGGCATATTGTTCGGAGCTATGATTATCATGTCAAGTTCTCCGAAATTAAATGCCGAAGACCGTCTGCTTATAGTGGGCGATGCCACCTGGGGAGGCTGGAGCCTTGACAAAACGTCTGTCATGGTTAAAAAATCCGATGAAGTCTTCACCTATACCGGATTCCTTAATGCAGATAAGGAATTCAAGTTCCTTACCGAAGCGAAATGGGATCGGTTGGAGTATCGCAATGCTTCCGGAGAACCGTATATTCTGGGAGAAGGACTTTTGCAGGTAAATGGTCTGGATCAAAAATTCAAAGTCAGCGAGAGTGCCAACTATTCAATCGTGTGCAATCTTGAGGATATGACCATCTCGGTCAACAAAGCGCAATTTCAGGAGTTGCCTATTTACCACAACGAACTATATCTCGTAGGTGATGCCACTCCGGGTGGATGGACGCTGTCACAGGCAATCACATTGCATCAAGACCTTGACAATCCTTTTATGTTTTTAGGCAAGGCTCTTTTGAAGAAAGATGGCACTTTCAAGATCGCGACAAACTCCCATGCTGACTATGGCGAACAGAAATTCTATTTCCGCGACAAGGAAGACTCAGACAAGATAAGCACTGACGATACTGATGACAGGCAATGGAAAGTTGACTCGGACGGAATGTATCTCGTAACCGCCGATATTCGCGATATGCGTATCTCCATCACCGAGACCTCACCTGATGAAATCGTCGAGCAGCGTCTGTGCTGGTATGAGCCTGCTGATGCAGCGCAAGATGAGGAAATAACGCTCTATTTCAACGCAGCTGCCGGCAATGGCGCGTTAAAAGGATACACAGGGACGGTATATATTTCTTCCGGAATAGTTTCGGCTGAAAATGACAATCTGACGGGACTTATGCACATAATTGGAAAGGATGAGACGGCAGTTCCCTCTGTATATACAATGGTTCGGTCAGAGAAGGATCCCGACATATACACACTCCGTATGACTCCGGAGCTTTACTATGCTATTGATTCGGATACAAAAATAAAGATGCTTGGAATGAATTTTACATCTTCCGATGAAAAAATCAAAGCCACCGATGTCAATACCGAAATCATATATGTGCCTTTCAGAGCTAATACCGGAACGATGTGGTATCGTCCGGAGAAAGCCTCATTCGACGAACCTATAACCTTACATTTCGATGCATTGGCAGGAAATGCAGCACTCAAAGGCTATACCAATACAGTATATGTACACTGTGGATTACTCACCGAAGAAAGCAATGATAGTGGGGATTGGAAATATCAATCCGGTTGGCTTGATAACAACCCACGCTACCGGATGAAACGCTCCACTGTCAACCCCGACCAATATACTCTCACATTAACTCCTTCGGAATTCTTTGGAACAGATGAATGGCATTCCGTAAGAAGTATGGTTTTTGTTGCCCGTAACTCCGACGGTACCATTACAGGAAAAGAAAGTGATAATGGTGATATTGTTGTGGATTTCAAGAACAATGACAGTGATGCAAATAGAGTACCGCTTGGGAAAGCCATCTCATGGAAACGTGCCGGAGACGCGCTCATGGTCTTTGCGGAAAACGGAACCCTTGAACTGACACCATATAATGATTATACAGTGAAGGTTTTCACACATGTAAACGGGGACGATACTCCTGTGCGACGTTCGATAGCGGTTTGTGCCACCCCTTCTTGTGAATTCACCGTCTCGGATGATGAATCAGCCATATTGCTTGCAACCGCAGGTCTGCGAGTCAACGTATCAAAGATAAATTGTCAGATAACTTTCGCTGATGCCGATGGAAAAGTGCTCTTGCGTGAAGACGGAGGTTTGGACAATAGCGCACGTCCACGTCAAATATCCTTCGCGGCAATGAATGATGCCGCTTTTTACGGCGGAGGGTATAATGGTCAACGTATAAATCAAAACGGTGTGAATATGGTCATGAATAACACACAAACCGGTGGGTGGGAGAATACATGGCAAGCTCCTCACAATATTTGTGTGCCATTTGTGGTGTCGACATCCGGATATGGCCTATTTTTTGACGACCATTATCGTAACGCTCGTATAACACCATCATCAGATGGTACGAGCTATTCTTCAGGAAGTACAACTCCCATTGCGTATTATTTTGTAGGTTCTTCCGATGGCTCACAGGCATCGGTTATGGAAAACTACACATATCTTACCGGCCGTCAGGAATTACCTCCCTATTGGGCTTTGGGATACATGACCTCCCGCTATGGTTATAAGTCGCAGTCTGAGGCAAACGAGGTAATACGTTCGGTCAAGGATGCAAATCTCCCGATTGATGCAATCGTATTTGACCTCTATTGGCAAGGTGAAGGAAACAGCGGGATGGGCAATCTTGATTGGTACAAGACAAACTTCCCAGATGCACCACAAATGATGGCAGATTTTGACGCACAGGGCATCAAGACAATCTGTATTACAGAGCCTTTCATCACATCTGCTACGACCAACTACATACCCTTCAAAAAAGCCGGTTATTTTGCTGATGATGATGTTTCAGGCATGGAATGGCTTGGCGCTTCTCAGGTAGGACTGATTGATGCTACAAATCCCGAAGCAATGGATGCTTTCTGGCATTTTTATAAAGACCGTACTGCTGAGGGTGTAGGTGGATGGTGGCTTGACCTTGGCGAACCTGAGCGTCATGATGCAGACAGCCGCCATTTGGGAGGTTCTGTGGCGCAAGTTCACAATGAGTTTGGCAATCTTTGGACAGAGCGTGTCTATCGTGGCTTAAAAGAAGATTTTCCGGATATGAGGCCATTTCTTATGCCTCGTGCAGCAACTGCCGGTATTCAACGCTTCGGGGCATTCCCGTGGACCGGTGATATTAAACGCTCATGGAACGGTCTTCAGGCACAAGTTCCCGCTCTTATCAGTGCCGGTATGTCGGGTATTGGTTACATGGGCAGTGATGTTGGAGGTTTTTCGGCCTCATCTACTGATCCGGAATTGTACTTACGCTGGGTAGAAATGGCTGTATTTTCACCAATGATGCGCACTCACTCGCCTCATATGCCCGAACCGTATCTCGGGTGCTATTCAGGCGTATTACCTGCTGTGCGGGATTTCCTGAATCTTCGCTATAGCTATCTGCCCTACACCTATACACTCGCATGGGAGAATGCAACTAAGGGCGTACCGCTTGCGCGTCCTGTAAATTTCCATGATACGGCATCCAGCAATCCCTCACCGGCCGATTGCTCAGACCAATATTTATGGGGACAAAATATTTTGGTTGCACCGGTAATGACGCCAGACCATAGCCGTAGGATTACATTCCCGCAAGGAGAATGGGTAGATCTCAACGAGATGTCTAAAGAGTACACAGGAGGTACTACAATTACATATAGCGCACCTCTTGAATGTTTGCCCCATTTTGGACGTAAAGGAGCATTCCTACCGCGTTTCGCTCAATCAACCTTCGTGAATACTCATGAAATCGATCGTTCTCGGCTTTCGATTACATACTTGGCAGATTTTGAAAGTCAATCCGTTTCCAATGGCGTAGTATTTGAGGACGATTGTATCTCCACCACAACACTGACTGATGGCACTTATTCGCTTCTGTCTTTCAGTGGACTTAATGTAGCCGGAGGACACGAAATAACAATCAGCCAAACCGGAGGCTACACAGGTATGCCTGATACACGAACGCTTACATTTGTCATACCTTGTTATGGCTCTGAAATCTATGGCGTTTCAACGAACGGTATGGCACTTACACGCTACAGTAGCAAAGAAGATCTGGAAACCGCTCATGGCAATGGGTACTATATTTCGTCTGATGAAAAACTCCATATTAAAATCGCACATAAATCAGGCGAAACAAATAGTGTTAACATATTCTTACAACCTTCAGCCGGTCTGAATGAAATAGAATCATCTGCGTTAACGCTTGAATATCAACCGACCTCCTGTAGTGTTGTTTACTCAATACCAGAAGGTTTGACAGCCAACTTGTCAATATTCGATATGACAGGGATGGAACAAATTTACGTCAACAAGCTCAGTGGTATTGGTACTTATCCTTTGGATAGCCTTGCAAATGGTCTTTACATAGGAAAAATAGAGACTCCAAACATCAAAAATGGAATGAGCAGAATTGTAAAAATGGCTGTGCGATAACAGCAATAACCTAATAGAGAAAAGGAGTGGAGCTATTTTATGGTTCCACTCCTTTTAGTTATTCAATAATGGTACACTATGTTGAATGATAGCAGAACTCAATTAACATTCACTCACGTTGATATACGTTCACATTCCATTTTAACTCTTAAGATTTTCCTGTTGCAAAAATAATTTGTAATTTTGTAATTGGAATGAGTACGCGCTTGCCACATGTGATATGGATAATCATTTTTGCCTGTGTTACAAGCCTTTCTGCAACAAGGCAAAATCAGACTGATTCACTCTTGACTCAGTTAGATGAGGCTATATCAAATCGTGACTTGTATTTAAAGCAGAAGAAAGCCAAGTTATCAGAGCTTCATAATCGTCTTCAAACGGAGAACGATGACAGGGTGAGATTTGATATTTTAGGAGAATTGTTTGGCGAGTATCATTCTTTTAATGCCGATTCTGCGTATATTATGGCTCAGCGGCAATTACTGTTGGCTCAGAAGATCGGAGACCGGAATCTCGTCATTAATGCATTGTTAAACAAGGCGAATATATTGAATTTGGTAGGAATGTATCATGAGGCAATGGCTTTAACTGATTCTGTCTCATACGATGAACTGCCGGACTATCTACGCGCATACTATTTCCACACCAAGCGCACGCTATATGGCGACCTTGCGAATTTTGCTACTTTCAGACCCCAAATAGAATATTACGAGAAACTGACTGACCAATATAGAGACTCGCTCCTGACTGTTAACGACCCCGGTTCGTTTTTTTACGTTCTGATTAAGGCCGACCAGTTGAATGTACATAACCGCCCTAAGGAAGCTATAGCATTACTTGAAGGATTTATTAAGAACAATGATTTGTCAGAGCATGACTTGGCTATATGTGCCTATACTTTGTCAAATTCATACGGCTATGTCCATGATACTGAAAATCAAAAAAAGCAGCTACTTATTTCTTCAATTTCCGACATGAAATCAGCAGTTAGGGAGTATGTTTCTCTCAGGCAGCTTGCACTGCTGTTGTATCAGGAAGGCGATTTGGAACGAGCATACGAATACCTAACCATCGCAGTTAATGATGCTGTAAAAAGTAATGCACGGCAAAGAATAGTGGAACTCAACGATTCATATCCGATGATTAATCGAATCTACGTCGAAACTGTTCGCGACCAGAAGAAGTCGTTGGAAAGAGCCATAGTTGTCATCACGGTGATGTCTGTAATTCTTATCATTCTCCTTATATATATGCGTAAGCAGATGAAACGGATTTCAGAAGGAAGGAGAAAAGTGGAGGAAGCTAACAACAAACTTAATGAGCTGAACCTACAGCTCACAGACTCCAATAGCAAGCTGAATGAATTGAACAGTCAATTGTCTGAGTCCAACGAAAAACTCAATATTCTCAATACACAGCTTGTCCATTCAAACGAGAAACTGCAAAAGGCATATAGTCACATAGCTGAAATTTCAGAATTGAAAGAAGTCTATATCTGTCAGTATATGGACCAGTCATTGGTGCACATTGAAATGCTTGACAATTACCGAAAAACAATCAATAGACTTGTGAATACCAGGAAAATTGACGACTTGAAAAAATTGACAAAATCTTCTAAGGTTATAGACGATGAATTGAAATCTTTCTATAACCAGTTTGACAAGACCTTCCTTAATCTATTTCCAACATTCGTAGAAGACCTCAACAGTCTTCTTTTGCCGGAAGAAGCAATCATACCAAAGAAAGCGGGGACATTAACCGCTGAGTTGAGGATTTTTGCTCTTATACGACTTGGAATCACTGACAGCGACAAGATTGCTAAGTTTTTAAGATACTCACTTACTACAATTTACAATTATCGTACGAAAGTGCGCAATAAAGCCAAAGGCGACCGTAATCAGTTAGAGCGCGAAGTGGCTAAAATAGGTCAGCATTCATTCATAAACTAATCAAATTAGTTTTTCCCAGTCCTTTACACACTCTTCATCACACCTTATTCATCTCTTTATAATTCTGCTTTTGAAACAAAAGCAGGTCAATTTCCACTACATAATTAAGCCTGTTAAAAGAAATTAAATCATTGCTATATTGGATTTTATATATTCAAAATCACTACTTTTTTGAATATATGGCATTGACAGCCCTATTTTATAGTATAATTTTGCGGTACGAGAATCACAAAAATAAACTAACAAAAATAAACTAATATCACGCGAATGGAAAAGTTAAAACCATTAAAATTTTGGACCCTTTTGCTATTTGTGATGACGGCATTTTCAATGTCAGCACAACAAATAGGCGTATCGGGTACTGTCAGCGACCCATCCGGTGAGCCGCTGATTGGTGTCAGTGTAACTGTTCCGGGAACAAAGAACGGTGCAGTCACTGACATCGACGGTAAATTCAGCTTAACAGTTGATGCCAAATCCACCCTCCGTTTTACTTATGTCGGCTATAAGACACAAGATGTAGCTGCCAAAGGGAAAACAGTATTCAACGTTGTAATGGAAGAAAATTCCGAAGTGCTTGATGAAGTTGTTGTCGTAGGTTACGGCACAATGGATAAAAAAGAGTTGACTTCAGCCATTTCACATGTCAGTGAAAAGGATTTTCTTTCAGTAAGTTCTCTTGACCCTTCGATGATGATTCAGGGCAAAGTCCCCGGCGTGTCAATTACAAACACCGGAGCAGGCGACCCTAATAATCAGGCGAGTATTCAGATTCGTGGTGTATCGTCACGTTCCGCCGGCCTCGGCCCGCTGATTGTGATTGACGGCGTACCCGGAGGTAACCTTACTAACATCAATCCGAATGACATCGCATCTTTTGATATTCTGAAAGATGGTGCGGCTTCGGCAATCTATGGCACACGAGGTTCAAACGGTGTTATACTTGTTACCACAAAGAAAGGCAGCAAGGATGGTAATCTTCATACATCTTATTCAGGTACTTTCTCATGGGATGCTGTTAACCGTGACCTTGATATGATGAGTGCGCAAGACTATCGCGAAGTCAGACTTGGATGGGGTGATAGAGGCGTAAATCTTGGAGGAAATCTTGATTGGTTTGATGCTGTATCGCGTACCGGATTCACTCAGCAGCATACCTTGACTCTCAGTGGTGGCAACGAAAGAAGCAATTATCGTGTAAGTGCTGACTATCGCAATGCACATGGTATTGATTTGCGCTCCAAACGAGAAGAATATGGTGCTCGCGCATCAGTGATGCATACAACCAAGGGTGGCTTATTCACAATCCAAGCCAACATCGCTCCCCGTATCATCTACCGCGATCAGGCCGATTGGAGTGTGTTTAAAGATGCTCTTGAAGCCAATCCCACCACGCCACTTATGAATCCGGAGAATCCGGCACAATACTATAACTTCTATGGTCAAATTGTGGGGAGCAACCCTGTGGAACGTCAACTTCTCGAAAAAGACCATGCAGACACCAAACTCCTTGACTGGGACGGTACAATCAAATTAAATCTACTTCCACTGCTTGCAAAAAATAGCGAAAGCAACCATAACCTTACAACTCAAGTAATGTTTGCTGATCATCAATACGACAACAACAATTCATACTTCCGACCATCAACAAGCACCAATTCAATAAATGACGGTCACGACGGTGTGGCAAGCCGCTCTTATTCGAAAGAGCGTCAGTATATTTTAGAGTGGCTCACTAATTATAGTGCCAGCTTCGCGGACAAACATAACCTGAAAGCGATGGTCGGCTACTCCTATCAGTATTCTCAGTATTCCGGGTTTAACGCTGAAAATAAAGACTTCCCCAACGACGGTCTTGGTGCCGACAATCTTGGTTCCGGTGAATGGGCAAAAGAGGAAGGTGAAGTCATGATGGGTAGCTACAAGAATGATGCAAAGCTCATCTCATTCTTCGGACGTGTGAGCTATGATTTTGAGGGTAAATACCTCTTTACAGCCTCTATCCGTCACGAAGGTTCATCAAAATTCGGTAAAAATCATAAATGGGGCGACTTCCCTGCCGTTTCAGCAGGTTGGCGTATTTCGCAGGAATCGTTTATGAAAGACATTGAATGGATCAATGACCTTAAAATCCGTGCCGACTACGGTGTAACCGGTAATCAGGATTTCGGAAGTTATCTTTCAATCAACACAATGTCGGGCTTCGGTTACTATTACTATAATGGTAAATACTTCCAAGTATGGGGACCCGATAAGAATGTCAACCCTGACCTCAAATGGGAGAAGGGAAAAAACTGGAATATCGGTCTTGATTTCTCATTACTCAACAACCGCATTTATGGTTCGTTGAACTATTTCAATCGCCGTCAGCAAGATCTTCTCGGCAACTATAAAGTGCCTGTTCCGCCGAATATCCATGATGAGACTTTCGTCAATGTGGGTACAATGAAGAATACGGGCTTTGAGTTCGACCTTAATTTCAATGTCGTGGATACTAAGGATTTCTCATATAACTTCGGTGTAATCGGAACTGTTATGAGCAATAAGTTCGTTGAATTCAGCAATTCTGAATACGTCGGACAAGATTATTACAATGTCTGCGGCACTGAGGATCCTTATCCATACTACAATCTTCAGCGTATTGAAAAGGGTAAATCCATTGGCAATTTCTATATGTGGCGTTATGCCGGTATCACTTCCGATGGCAACTGGCTCGTATACGACAAAGACGGGGATATAATTCAGGCAGCGCAAGCAACTGATGAAGACCGCACAATCGTAGGTAACGGTATGCCTAAGTTCACGATGTCGACCAGCCACAACTTCCGCTACCGCAATTTTGATCTTGCCTTGTTCTTCCGTGGAGCTTTCGGATACGACATCTTCAATATCCACGACTTCTATTACGGCACTCGCAACTTCAGCGGAAATGTTCTGAAGAAGGCTTATGGAAAGAATTTTGACATATCACCAAACGCTGCTCCAATTGTAAGTGACTACTTCCTTGAAAGAGGTGACTATTTCAAACTTGACATGGTTACGCTTGGCTATACACTTAAATTGCCTAAGTGCCGTTTCCTTGACCGTATCAGAGTATATGGCACTGTAAAGAATGTGTTCACATTGACAAAATTCAGCGGTGTTGATCCTGCCTCATATCAGGTTAACGGACTTAACCCCGGCGCTCAGGGTGGACGCTCATACTATCCGACTACCCGTCAATTCATTGCCGGAATGCAAGTTGATTTCTAAACCGTAAAAACTACTGAAATGAAATTTATAAAAAACATAGCGACAGCTGCTATCGTGGCGCTTATGATGGGCAGTTGTACCAACCTTGATGAAACATTGTATGATCAGGTTGGCTCTGAAAACTACTACAATACTAAAATGGACGTTATCCGCGCCACATTCCGTCCTTTTGAACATGCTTTCTGGAGCATCGGAAGCCGCCATGTGCTCAATGAGCTTACGGCAGACCAACTTATAACGCCGACCCGCGACGGATGGTGGTACGACGGAGGCAAATGGGAGCGTCTCCACTATCACACATGGACTGTAGACGATCTCGGAGAAGCCCAGACTGAATGGAACGGATGCTTTCAGGGTATAATGCAGTGTAACCTCGTCATTGAGGATCTAAGCCGTTTCACTCCCGAAAAATTCGGATTCACAGAATTGGAATTCAACAATCTGAAAGCACAATGTCGTGCCCTTCGCGCATGGTTCTATATCCGACTTCTTGATGCTTTCCGCAATGTTCCTCTTGTCACAACTTACAGCGACAAGCCCAACAATCCTCAGGCGGATCCGAAAGATGTGTTTCACTTCATTGAAACCGAGTTGAAAGATTGCACTGGTCTATTGATTAAAAAATCAGGCCTTGGAACTAATGCTTCCATACAAGGGCAATGGACACAAGCTGCCGCTGCTGCACTTCTTGTCCGTCTGTATCTCAACGCTGAAGTTTACATCGGAGAAGACCATTATACAGATTGTGCCAAATACGCGCAGGACATCATAGATGGTGTTTATGGCGACTATGCCGTTGCCGATCGTTGGGATGCAGCCTTTGATTGGGATAACGACAACTGCGATGAGGTGATATTCGGTTTCCCTGCATCAAAAGGATATACCCATTGGCAATATGATAGTGACACCTACGGTTGGACTGTGCCTGCCAAAGCTGCTGATTTCTTCAACGACACAAAATCCGGTGTTGGTCACAACACCAAATATGCAGCATCGCCAAGCTATGACCTTAGCGGAAACCTATATGACTATGAACTTGGTATGCCCATACAGAATTTCCGTAAATATCCCGGAGATGAGCGTATGAAACTTTACAAGAATCTTGGCAACAGCCGCCGTGAAGGAATGTTCCTTTTCGGTTATCTGGAATATAAGGATAAAGAAACGGGTGCGACAAAACGCCTCCGCGCTCCTGAGCAGCCTTATGATTTATATCTTCGTGATGCTGTCGGAAAATTCCAAGCACTTGCTCCTGACAAATGGCCATCTGATAAAAACAGTGTGCTGATGAACGGCGACCATAATTCAGGATGGCATTTCGTAAAATATCCGTTCTACAGCGACGATGACCCCAATCAGCTTGAAAGTGATTACACTGAAATCCGTCTCCCCGAGGTGATTTATTCCCTCGCTGAATGTAAGATGCGAGCAGGCGACCGCAACGGAGCTGCTAAACTGCTCAACTCGGTTCGCAAGCGTAATTATCCTGCCGAAAATCTTGACGAGGTACTCTATTCGCCCGAAGGTAAAGTGCGTTTCGATGAGAAAGAGATGCTCGCAGAATGGGGTCGTGAGTTCTTTGCCGAAAGCCGCCGTCGTATTGATCTTATCCGCTTCGGTAAATTCAATTCCGGAAAATGGTGGGACAAGACTCCTGACACAGACAATCACACTGCAATCTTCCCGATTACCCGCACAATATTGAACTCCAATTCAATACTTGTTCAAAATCCGGGATATGGCAGATAAAATTTACTTGTTAAATCCATAATTATGAAAATTAATAATATATATTCCATCCTCACCATGATGCTCATGGTGTTAGGACTGTGCAGCTGTGAGGGAGAGAAAGACCTGATTATTTATGACGGGAATCTTCCTATCAAAACATCTACACTGTATATGGTGGGCGATGCAACACCTAATGGCTGGAACATCGACTCTCCTACGCCACTGACTGCTGAAGGAGAAGATCCTCTGGTATTCACTTGGGAGGGCCCGTTAAATGTCGGCGAGATGAAACTGTGTCTAACCACAGGGAGTTGGGATGCCGGTTTCATACGCCCAGAAGTCGATGGAACGGAGATAGGAAAAAGCCCTATTGATGCACAGACATTCGCAATGCATGCAGGTAATCCGGATAGCAAATGGAAAGTAACCGAGGCCGGCATCTATAGCCTGACTTTCGACTTGAGGAACTGGACTATGAGCGCAAGCTATATCAGAGAACAAGATGCGCCTGTTATCGAACCGATTAATGCTGATGCGCTCTATCTTGTTGGTGATTTCAATGACTGGAACATTGACAATCCCACCAAACTGGAGAAAAAATCCGAATACATATTTGTATATGAGGGTCCGTTGGTAGCAGGAGAGATAAAGGCCTGTCTGGAAACCGGAAGTTGGGATGCATCTTTCATTAAACCCAAAACAAACGGTGTGAAGATTGACCGCAACGGCGTTGAAAGCGAAAACTTCATTTATTCCGCAAGTCCCGACAATAAATGGAAAGTTGAAGAACCGGGTATTTATCGCCTTACTTTCGACCTACAGAACTGGACAATTGCAGCGGAATACACCGGAGAATTCACCCCTGCTGCCAGACTCTACATGATTGGTGAAGCAACCGAAGGCGGATGGAGCTGGGATGCAGCTACCGTTATCGAGGAGACTGCTGTCGGCTCAAACATCTTCATCTGGGAAGGGGAATTGGGCAGAGGCACATTTAAAGCCAGTCTGGTAAAAGACTTCGACGCGCCGTTCTACCGTCCTACAACTCCTAACTGTGAAGTCTCGAACAAGGGTGTAGCATCTCATAAGATGGTTTATACGGAGTCTCCTGATGACCAATGGCTCGTGACGGTAGCTGGTAAATACCGTCTAACATTTAACATTGCCGATATGACATTTGATGCTGTGTTCCTTGAAGCCGGATCTTCAGCCAAACCGCTTTATATACTCGGAGATGCTACTCCCGGTGGTTGGAGTCAAGACAATGCTGCACAATTAACCCCGGTTGAAGGCAAAGATGGAGAATATACTTGGACCGGGACTCTCAAAAAGGGACAAATGAAAGCATTCTCGGAAAAAGACCCATCTTGGGGACAGAACTTCTATCGTCCATCTAAAGCCGATGTTGAAATATCAAAGACCGGTGTTGCTGCATCTGATATGGTTTTCACAAATTCTCCCGATGACCAGTGGAAAATCGTTGACGAAGGTAAGTATCAACTCACCCTCAACATCAAGTCTATGACTATCTCAGCTAAATATCTTAACTGATAAATCTTATAATTAAATATGAAAAAAATGAATATACTGGCAGCGGCGCTTACTGCTACTATGCTTGCAGGCTGTGCCAACGATGACTACTACGAAATGCGTTATCCGCCAAAATACGAACTCCCCGACCTGCCCGTCGTAGAGGGTATCCATAAATACAAAGCTCCGCTCTACTGGAGTGTGTATGAATACTGCTATGTCAATGAACAGAATGGTATCGCAAACTCTACTCAGGACATCACAGCGGCACAGTGGGATGAAATAATTGACTGGGTTGCCACTGAACTCAAGCCTTATGGTTATGATATGGTGTGCACCGACGGATTTATCCCGATGCTTGCCCAAGACGGTACAGGCTACATGACCCACTATGGGTCGATGGCTCTCAAAGACCTTGTTGCAAAATGTAAGGCAAAGGGTCTGAAAGTCGGCGTCTACGACAATCCTCTGTGGATCCACGGGCCGCGTGAGACTAAAATCGAAGGGACCGAATACTCCTTCGGCGGCCTTTATTGGAACGGCACAACTCCCGCCGTGAACCCTTCGACCAACGATATGTGGTTCAACTGGGCGGTGGCTGAGAATCCCGGTTGCAAGGAGTTTATCGACGGCTTCTTCAAGCACTACAAGGAGCTTGGCATTGAATACATCCGCATGGACTTCCTCTCGTGGTATGAAGATGGCAAGGACCGCAATATCGGTGTTGTAGGTCACGGTTACGGCCGTGAGACATACGCCCGCGCCTTGAACTACATTGCCGAGGCTGCCAATAAATACGGCATCTTCACATCGCTTGTTATGCCCCACATGTATAACGATGCCGAAGTTGAAGCTAAATATGGCAATATGGTTCGTATCGTAGCAGACACGGCTGGCGGCGGTTGGTGGCACTGCTCAGCGCAAGACAAGGGCAGATCGTACACCACATGGCCCAACTGCATGAATATGTTTGACGGCTTCACTTATTGGTCGCACATATCGGGTCGTGAGAATGTGATACTTGACGGTGACTTCATCCGCCTGAACACCTTCAACACTGATGATGAAAAGCAATTTGTTGTTTCCCTCCAACTCATGGCTGGAGGCCCGGTGACAGTGGCTGACCAACCGAGCACCATCGGCAACAATGTAAAATTCTATCAGAATACCGAGCTTTTGGCTCTTAATGCCGATAGATTCGTAGGTAAACCGGTGAGCGACAAGCTCAATGACCCCCAAAACCAGATTTGGTATGGACAGATGTCCAACGGTGACTATGTCATCGGTCTATTCAACCGTGATGACAGCGCCAAAGGAATGTCTGTGAAATTCTCCGATCTTGGTATATCAGGCGAATATAATGTGCGCGACCTTTGGAAACACGAAGATGAGGGTTCGGCTAATTCTCTCTCTGCCACTGTTCCGGCACATGGATGTAAAATCGTAAGACTTTCAAAGTAAAAAACGACTAATCAATGAAATACAAAAACTTGTCTGCTATGGCTCTTGCCATAGCAGGCGTGAGTTTCACCTTTGCGGAAGCTCACGCAACCCAAATCAGCTCCCCTTCTGGAATTATTGTGCTTAATGCGGAAGTGGTTGACAGCGTACCGGTATATTCAGTCACCTACAAGGGTAAACCAGTAATTCTCCCATCAAAACTCGGTCTTGAATTGGCTGATGGACCCGATATGATGGATGGTTTCTGCCAGACTTCGGTTGAGACTTCCTCATTCGATGAAACATGGCAGCCGGTATGGGGCGAGAACAAAAACATTCGCAACCATTACAATGAGCTGCTTGTGAAAATGGATCAGCCTCGCTGCTATCGCAAGATGAATATCCGTTTCCGCGTTTATGACGATGGCATTGGTTTCCGTTACGAATTTCCGCAGGATGGAGTGCTCACCTATTTTATCATCAAGGAAGAACATTCGCAGTTCGCAATGGCTGGCGACCATACAGCATGGTGGATTGCCGGAGATTACGACACTCAGGAATATGACTATACCGAGAGCCGACTGTCAGAAATCAGAGGATTGATGAAGGATGCTATTTGCAGCAATGCTTCGCAGACTCAATTTTCTCCGACCGGCGTACAGACTTCATTACAGATGAAAACCGACGATGGACTCTACATAAATCTGCACGAGGCCGCACTGGTTGACTACTCATGTATGCACCTGAATCTTGATGATAAAAATATGGTGTTCGAATCTTGGCTGACTCCTGATGCTGAAGGCAATAAAGGGCACCTGCAAACCCCTTGTCATTCTCCTTGGCGCACAGTCATGGTGAGCGATGATGCCCGCGATATGCTTGCGTCAAACCTTATCCTTAATCTCAACGATCCGTGTGCCTACGACGATACTTCGTGGATTAAACCAGTGAAGTACATAGGCGTGTGGTGGGAAATGATTGGAGGTGGAAAACAATGGTCTTACACTTATGACCTCCCATCGGTGAAGTTAAACACCGTTGATTATTCCAAAACCAAACCTCATGGAGAGCATCCAGCCAACAACGAAAATGTCAAGAAGTATATAGACTTTGCCGCAGAACATGGTTTTGACCAAGTACTCGTTGAGGGCTGGAATATAGGTTGGGAAGACTGGTTCGGACATTCAAAAGACTATGTGTTCGATTTCGTTACACCCTATCCTGATTTCGACATCAAGATGCTCAATGAATATGCCCATTCCAAAGGTGTCAGACTCATGATGCACCACGAAACATCCGGTTCTATCCGTAATTATGAACGCCACATGGAAGCCGCATATAATCTTATGAATAAATATGGTTATAACTCCGTAAAAAGCGGTTATGTCGGTAACATGATTCCGAGAGGCGAGCATCATTACGGCCAATGGCTCAACAACCACTATCTCTATGCTGTGACAGAGGCGGCAAAGCACCACATCATGGTGAATGCTCACGAGGCGGTACGTCCTACAGGTCTCTGCCGCACTTACCCTAACCTTATCGGCAACGAAAGTGCCCGTGGCACGGAATACGAGTCTTTTGCCGGAAACAAGCCATTCCATACGACAGTGCTTCCTTTCACACGTCTGCAAGGCGGTCCTATGGACTATACTCCGGGTATTTTTGAGATGGATATGAGCAAGGTCAATCCTAACAGCACCAGCCATGTCAATAGTACTCTCGCCCGTCAGCTTGCACTTTATGTAACTATGTACAGCCCACTTCAGATGGCAGCTGATGTGCCTGATGTTTATAATAGGTTTATGGACGCTTTCCAGTTCATCAAAGATGTTGCAGTTGATTGGGACGAGAGCAAATATCTCGAAGCTGAGCCGGGTCGCTACATTGTAGCCGCTCGTAAAGCAAAAGGAACTGATGATTGGTTTGTTGGTTGTACAGCAAATGAAGATGGTCACGAATCCACCCTTGATCTTGCTTTTCTTGACGCGGATAAAAAATATGAGGCTATCATATACGCAGATGCCGATGACGCAAACTACTTGACAAATCCTCAGGCATATAAAATCAGCAAGAAAAAGGTAAATGCAAAGACCAAGCTCAAAATGAAGGCAGCTCCCGGAGGAGGCTATGCCATCTCAATCAAACCGATTAAATAAAATATCACCAATATTAAAACATTAACTCACAAAATGAAAATGAAAATGAGAAATTTTATTAAAAACATCTTTATCATCGGCGCAATGCTTACTGCATTGACAGGTTATGCTGATGAAAAGGGTCGTTTGTACATCATCGGCGATGAAACGCCCTACGGATGGGATCTTGACAAAGCTCAAGCACTTCTGTCAACCGCTGAAAATCCTTCGGTTTTCACCGGTACTATCTACCTCAAAACCGGTAAGAATAACGAAGGTAGGGATTACACCTTCAAGTTTATGGAAGCCACGGCATGGGGCGGCACAGAATTTGGATTGCCGAGCGATGTAGAGTCAACTATTGTAAGCGGTAACAACATCCCGCTTGCTTCCGGCACACTTGATGATGGCTACAAACAAATGTCCGTTGAAAAAAGCGGCAATTATAGAATCTCCATCGATACGGAGAAAAAAACCGCTCAAATTGTCTATGCCGATTATCAGGAAACAGAAATTCAATACACCTCCCTCTTTGCTGTGGGTAGTGCTACACCCGGCAATTGGAGCGTAGACGACGGCACCCCTCTCTATCAGTCGGCTGACGCACCATATAAGTACACTGCGAAAGTAGAACTTAAAGCAGGACTTAACGAGAAAGGCAACCCCATATCATTCAAAATTGCAACTGCTCTACGTGGCGGCGGTAGTTTCGATGCCCAATATTTCTTCTTTAGAGATGCCGAAGATGCAGGTAAAATCTCAACCGATTCCAACGATGACCGTCAGTGGAGTGTCACGGAAGATGGAATTTATACGGTTACCGTCAATACGGTTGCCAACACAATTTCCATCATTGAAGAAGATACTTCAGGTATAAATGATATAACGGTCTCAACAGTTGACGAATACGCACCAGTCTATTATAATCTTATGGGCTGTCGAGTAAACAACCCGGCTAATGGAGTATTTATCAAAGTAACAGGTAAGAAAGTAGAAAAAGTAATGCTTCACTAATCCGATATCGATAGGTACGACATTTAAGGTAAAATAAAGATTGTTCCAATAAAGGAGTTCTTGTGATAGAGAACTCCTTTTTTTATTATATTGCTGTCCGGTAAAACTTTATTAAACCCAAATCGGTCATTAGAAAAAATCGCTTTCATTTTGTCTTAAAATTGAACGAAAGATACATATTGTGTTAGTATACAGATGCTATAACGATGGCACCGCCTACTATAATCTGACTTTTTGTACGAAAAAATCTCTAATGACCGTTTTGGGTTAAAGCTACCATAACTCTATTCCTTCTGTTTTAGAACATTCCAACCCCAATAATCTTTTTTTGGCATCGAGGCCGCCTCCGTATCCCGTGAGTTTATGATTGCTGCCGATTACCCGGTGGCAGGGTACGAAGATAGAGATAGGATTGGTGGCATTGGCCGATGCAACTGCACGCACAGCCTTCGGGTTGTGGATGCGGCGGGCAAGTTCGCCATAAGATATGGTCGTTCCATAGGGTATTTTCATCAGTTCTTCCCATACGGCACATTGAAATTCCGAGCCGGTAAAGACAAGGGGAATGTCGAATATCTTACGGTGTCCGGCAAAATATTCTTCAAGTTCCCCAATGGCCCGTTCGATGACGTCGGAAGTTCCTTCTTCGTACTTCGCACTCAGATGTCGCTGTATGCGGCGGTCTATCGTACTGCGGCGTTTCTCCACCGCCCAATCGCAAATACACAGCTTGTCGCCGTAAGAACCGACAAGCATATCACCCACGGGCGATTGATACCGTGTAATCTTTATAGTTTCCATATTGTTCCTTTTATTGTTGGGAAATTCGTTCATACATATTTTACATGGTCTGTATCCGGCTTGTAATGCTTCCTCAAGCGTATCATAAAACACGATGTTCTTTTCCAGAGGCTTCGCCGGACAGTCCGGTGTACAAACAATTTTCGTCGTTCTGACGGCAACGGAAAATTTACCACGATAGCTTGCGTCTCTATTTCTTACCGCTTTTATCTTTTCTTCTGTTTTCATCATACTTGTTGTTGGTCGGAAGTTTATCCCCGATTGCATAAACACCTTCCGTTATCTGTTGTCTCAACCGCTCGGCTACCATATCTGCTAAAGACTTCTTCTGTATAATCATATATCAATCTCGTTTTATTCATCATATCATCAGATGATTTGTAAAAGTGTGTATTTTTATCAGATGGACAAAATTTTCTGCGATAATATTTTGATGTATTAGTTTTTTATACAGTAAAACGCTAACAAGAACTCGATTATTTGATAGACTATTGATTACAACATTTTGACACTTATGTTGGTCATTTTGAAAATATCATTTTTGTGGAATTTTCTCATTCTTTTCCAAAAGAGTTGTTTGACAGCACAGCAACGCAAAACGCTGAAATTCGCACGGTTGCTAAATCGTTACC
>ERZ1026894.241-NODE-241-length-42789-cov-4.572284_pt1 | contig 42789 bp, 35 predicted proteins | sample MGYA00380177_ERZ1026894 | MGnify/ENA primary metagenome ERZ1026894 (study PRJEB33269, sample SAMEA4719813) | human gut metagenome | biome: human-associated habitat; feature: organic feature; material: feces | place: Cameroon | collected 2013-10 ... | reverse complement strand
TCTTGCCCCCCCGTTCCACACGAGCAACATCTGCATGGAGAACAAATATGAAAATAATCGCAACTTATTGATTATTAATATATTACAATTAAACCCACGCATCAGATAAGTATCATATTCTACTCTACGACATCCTCGGACTGCCAGTCGATGAGCTGGCCTTTCTCCGAATCGAAGTTGACTCCGATCATCGTGATCTTCTTCGGAGACTGAAGATACTTCTTGAAGTAGGCTTTCTCCTTGATCTGCGACAACGCAGTATCGTCATCGTCCAGCTTGAACTCAAACAGATAGATATGATCGTCCGTCTGGACAACCGCATCGATCCGACCGTCGTTCGTGCAGGACTCCGCTTCGACGTTGAATCCGAGCAGCCGGAAGATCGCATAGAAGACGGACTGGAACGTCGCTTCGCTCTTCTTGTGGATCGTATAAGGCACCCCGGCGAAGAACGATTCCAAAACCTTCCTTGCCTGATTCAGATTGTCCTCCAGGAATGCGGTTGCCAGATCCGCGGAGAAACTGCTGACCTCCCGCTGTGTTCTGCCAACGTAACTGTTCAGCAGATACGTGCTGAAAGATTCTGCCACTTCCTCATTCGGGAAGTCGAGCCAGAACCAGCGTTTGTTGAAGCGAATCTCGCTGGATTTGATCGTCAGATATCCCGTCTGCAACAGCAGTGTTACCGGGTCGATGTTGGATATTTCGAATGCATCGAACGTTACGCCGGGAACCGCACTGGATACCGCATCCTCAAAGTTGAAATCGGTCTTCTTGGCAAGCTCCATCAGGAACGAGGGCGTTTCGGTAGCAAACCAGTAGTTGTCGAATTTGCCGTCATTCTCAAAGAACTTCGCGATGGATACCGGGTTGTAGACCGTCTCCGAAGTCTCTTCGAAACAATAGCCGTCATACCACGCCTTGAGCTTCCGTTTCAGCTCCTCCACCGAAACCTTCTGCGCCTGTGCGGTCGCTTCGATCCGGTCGCTGAAATAGTGTTCCAGTTCCGATTGCGTATAACCGAACATCGTCGCATCGTCGGAACGCATGGTAATGTCCGTAAGATTGTTCAGATCGGAGAACAGCGATACATGGCAGAACTTTGTCACTCCCGTGATGAATACGAAACGCAACGTGTCTTCAAAGGCTTTGATGACAGAGTAAAACGCTTTGAGTTCGTTCAGGATGTCTTGAACATGAGGCGCACTGACATTATTCAGAATCGGCTTGTCATACTCGTCGATGAGAACAACCACTTTCTGCTCTCCGGCAGATAGTGTGCGAATGAGTTCCCGGAACATTTCACAAGGCTCTGTCGCATTCAAAGCGATATGGTGATCCTCGGCACATTCCTGAACGAGTCCGCTCAAACTGTTCCGTGTTTCTTTCAGCCCATGAAAGCTCCAACCGTTGAGATCAAGATGAATGACCGGATACGGCTTCCAGTCATACTCTTTCTTTGAGATCGCCAAGCCGTCGAACAGCTCTTTGCGTCCCTCGAAGATCGCTTTGAGAGTGGAAACCGTCAAGGACTTGCCGAAACGACGGGGACGTGACAGGACGTAGAGACCTTTATAGGAACGAACGAGCTTCCAGACATATTCAGTCTTATCAACATACAGGTATTTCCCCTGCCGGAGATCGGCAAAAGCATAAACGCTGTCAGTAAGTTCCATCATAGGTCATATCCTCCGAGGTCTTACTATACAGCGCTTCCGATGATTTTCAAACATAAATTATGATAAGATTGCAATGAGTTCAGTTTCACTCTGAGGGCAACAGCGCCTCAGAGTGAAACATTCATCTTTTGCAATAAAGCTGAAAATGTACTTTTTTATCTTTGCCTGAACAGAAACTTTTGAGCTCAAAATGGCCTGTTTTGAACTTCTCTGCTCTACGGTCTTCAGATGGGGATTGGTGGGAGGCTAACCTTGTCAATGCGAACATTTTTTGAAAAATCATAATAATGCGATTTGACAAAACTGCGAACACATGATACATTACTGATGTTTTTATGATTCACGAACCTAATACAGGAGATGATGAACGAACCAGAGTTCAACGGACAATAACAACAATCAAATAACGTAAGCTTTAAGCAGACTTTCACCTAAGAAAACACCACCTTCTGCATGTGAAAAAAGTCGAGCTCTTGAGTTTGCGCCCAGGCTTGGGCGCTCTCTGTGCGTATGACTTTTTTGGGCATGTGGTGTGCCTCTTAGGTGAATATAGCAGAGGGCGTCTTTTTTGTGCTCAACTTGACTCAGTATTTACAAGCTAGAACAAGCTTTGACATCCTCATTCTGTTAGCTCACCAAAGGGCAATTTTTGTCCTTAAAACTAAAATAGGCAATTAAGACCCAAACAAGGAGAACAGACATGTCAGAAGAAAAGAAGAAGTGTCCGGGATGCGCAGAGATGATTCCGGCAGACGCATCGATGTGTGAGTATTGCGGAGAAAAATTCAACACCTCCGCCCAAATGGAACCGGCAGCAGAGAATCCTGAACTGTATGCCCCCCAAACGGCAGCAAAATGGTCATTGCTGTTTACTCCGGTCTTCGGTGCGTATGTACTCAAAAACAACTGGAAAGCACTGGGGCAGGCTCCGCAGGAAAAACGTTCCAAAAACTTGATGATCGCCCTTGTGGTTATTTATGCGGCAGGACTGCTTTTTCTGAATGAAGTTCCCTGTATTATTTTGCACCTGGTTGCTTTGGCAGGCTGGTATTTTGCGGAATGCCGCGCACAAATCAAGTATTTAGCAGAAAACAAGCTCGATTGTCAACAGCCAAAATGGAAACCGCTTATACAGAAAGCGGCTTGTGTCTGGGCGGCAGCCCTGGCCTTATGTTTCATCATACTGGCACTGTGTGGTGGCGGTCCGCAGGTAGATTGTTCATCCAATCAGGCCTTCAAGGAATCCGGCAAAGAAATCGTCGATTATCTTTCCGAAGACCTCGGAGCAGAAGAATTAAGTGAAAAAGCGCAATATGGTGATTTGAGCGAGGATGAAGAAGCTCTCCTGACAAAATTTGCTAAAATAGTACAGTTCTTCAACATATACGCTCCACAAAATATCCCGGACGCAGTTGTAAAAAAAATAGACGGAATGTCTGCATCGGATTTACTGGATTATGTTGATGAGCATTATAGTCTGAGCAATGGCGGGTGGTTGACCCGTACCAAGGAGTAACGCTCAATGAAACCATGTATGTTTTGCGGCAAGGAAATTCAAGACGAAGCGCGCAAATGCCGCTATTGCGGAAAATTGCAGCAGAAGGGAGAGACTGCATCCAACATTTTCGATAAGATCCGTTCCTCCGCTCAAATCCGTTTAGGCGGAGGATTCGGCAAATCCATGGGAATATTCATGGCTGCCAATGTCGGAATCATGGTTGTTCTGATGCTGATTGTCCGGATGTTCGAACCAGATGCCGGACTCGGAACAGCACTCCTGTTACTGCTGATCGGGGGTGCGATTCCCTTCGGAATGCTGTTCTTTTCCAAACCTCTGCTGAAATGGCAATATAAAATCAGGATCATTACAGAGAAAGATGTAAAAGACGATCAGGAGAAATATCTGCTGGAGCTGGTCCAAACACTGGCGAACCGCGCCAATCTTCCCGCTGTACCGGAAGTCGGAATTTATGAAAGCGCGGAAATGAACGCCTTCGCCACTGGCGCCTCCAGAAGCGATTCCATGATTGCTTTCAGTTCCGGTTTGCTCAAGCAGATGGACAGAAACAGTATTGCCGGAGTTGCGGCTCACGAAACCGCCCATATCGCCAATGGCGATATGCTGACCATGACTCTGCTGCAGAGCTTGATCAACATCGCCGTAATCGTGATTGATTTCGCGCTGGAGCAGATGGACTGGTATGAGGAACTCAGCAAGAAATCACGCTTTCTGTCCTGGCTGGTCCATTTTGTCATCGTGAACGTCCTGTTCCTTCTGGGTGATCTGATTTTGCTGTGGTTTTCACGCCATCGAGAATTTGAAGCAGATGCAACTGCTGCTTCTTTAGTTGGTACGGAGGCTATGTCAGGAGCTCTTCGCAGGTTAATGGATGATTCTCATGCAGGGGAAACGGTTGCGGCTGATGATCCTGCTGCCGCAATGATGATTTCCGCTCCTCCGGCGTGGACAGATATTCTTTCCACGCATCCATCTCTGGAAAGACGCATTGAACAGTTAGTCTTAAAAAAATAATACATATTATCAGCCGTGTCACTGATGAAAAAGTGACACGGCTGATGAAGCCCAATACGATTGATCAAGATAAAACTGAAAGCTTCTTTACGCTTTGAACCGCAGATGACACTTGGGACAGTAGTACAATCCGATCACGTTTTCATCGATCAGCTTGCCAGCCTGAGCACCGAGCAGACCTCCGGAGGTAACACCCCAGAGGAGATTCAGGATACCTCCCGCAACAGCTCCAATGGTAGTTCCGACAACTCCCAGTGCACTTCCGCCACGGGCTCCGCGAACCATGCCGACAATCACGACGGCCCCTCCAGCGGTAATTCCAGTTGCAGTTCCAACCGTACTGGCCCGATGAAGCGGGTTGGCAATCGATGCACAATTCGGACAAAAGACTTTCGCCATAGTAACGACTCCTTCTTTCAGTTGATAAAACCGGCGACCGAAGCCGCCGGGGTGCGAGGAACTCTGTCGTTTGCACCACTTCCGACAGAGGGCGTACCAGGGCAGAGCGCCGTGGAGTACTTCCAGAGTTCCGCCGGGGTGCCGTCCAGTCCAAACAGTCGGGTCAGACTGCGGTAGCACTGATCGGCACGGGCAGGACTGTATTTCTTGGCGGTTTCGGTGAAGGCGTTCAACAAGCTCCACCGGGTCGGTTCGGCGAACTCCTCATGCCGGGGATGTTTGAACTCCTTCCAGACGGTCAGAATATCGCACGATGGAATCGCCTGACGTTCCGCCGCCACCACCAGCGAAGCACGAACTTCATCATCATTGAGTTCATCAATTTTCAACTCCTCTGCTACGTTTTCCAATGTCAGAAACTCCAGTTCCAAAGCGTTCACAGCTTCCAGAACCAGACCGTTCAATTCGATCCGGGATGTATGCCGACGCTTCAGAACCGTACTTCCTCCGAAGCACAAATTACTGCACACGTGGACACTGATCCCCGCTGACAAACCAACCGCAATCGTGCGGTCATGGCTGTTGCGGATGCCGATACAGCGGCTCCACTCCATGCTCGAACTTTTGTTGATCCGGATCATGCCGAACATCCGCTGTCCATCACGGGCCAGACCGTACTGCTCGTCAAGAATCGTCCAGCGATGCGCTTTCACGACATCGGTTACAGCGTCGATCACCTCGCTGTGGGGAACCGGCTTCCAGCTCGCGGTAGCGGTCGGAGTCGGAACCATTGCGATCTCGTCACGCCCGACGAACTTGCCTTCACACATCGTCAGTCCCATCATCTCACCTCCATTTTTTCAGATGCCACTGTCTGCAACGATTCCAATACGGACACTCCGCACAGGCAAACGATGTTTCATTGGGCAGGAACACGCCTTTGTTGATCGCATCCTGCGCCCGGTTCGCCAGTGTCTCGAAACGCCGGAAGTCGTGAAAACCGCGACTGGTGTAGTGGCTCTCACAACCCGGATTCTTCGTCTTGGTAATGACATCGAACCGAAAGAGCGGAGCCGTGCCATTCTGCTTCTCGTAGGCATAGCTGAATACGGTCGCCTGTAAATCACGGTCAGCCTTGCCAGCAGGCCAGCGGCTCGCCGAGGTTTTCCAGTCCACGATGCAGACATCCCGTCCATCCTGAACCAGTAAATCCCATTCACCGATCAGCGGCTTGTCCAAACCGGGAACGTCAATCTTGAACGCCTGCGCGACTCCCTTGATCGTGTAGTAATCCGTCCAGTTCGCCAATGCCGCATCCAGCATCTTGGTCGCAAGAGCGATCATCGAATCGAAGTTCTCGCCCTCCTTATAGCTCAGGTTCGGGGTAGCTTCGGCTTCGATCCTGAACGCCTCCGAGAAACGCTCCACAAGCTCATCCTGCCGCAGAGAGTTTCCCATCATACATTCCCATGCCTGAGCGGTCAAGGCCGCATGAAACGCTTTCCCGAACGGGAAGCAGACCGAAGTCCGTTCGACCTCGGCCTGATCCACGTAACGGTACATGAATTGCGCCTGACAGACGTTGAGGTACGTATTCAACGCCGAATACGACCAGTGCGGTTCCTTCCGCAGTTCGTTGATGGTCGCCATCACGCAGCCCTCCATTCGTTGATCTGATTGGAGCACTGCTGACGGGACAACTGACGCACATCGGGAACCTGGAACCGGGCTGCGATCTGCTGCGGAGTCACGCCACGCTGACGGGCCAGATCAAGCAGATACGAGAGCTGTTTCGGACTCGCCGGACCATCGTTCTGACGGTCTCCTGCTCTCCTGCCTTGAGGAGCGTTTTTCGGCCCGTTTGAAGCCGGATAAGTGCCGTAATTACGGGGATCATTTCCGTGCAGTTCCGCTTCGACCGAGTTCCGTACCAGATCGAACGTTTCATGAATTCGAGCTTGGAGAGCTTCCCCGGACAAGCCGTCCGGAAGTTCGACCTCGACCGACGCATGATAACTCTGGCTCGAATACTCTTCCCCGGCGGGAACCTTCTTCGAATACGATGCATTGAGTTTCAACATAGTTTCACCTCCATAAATGAGAAGGGACGGAAGCGGTCAGGTCTCCGTCCCTTCGGTTGTGTGTTTGTTCTGTCGAATACGCTCAGATCGCCATCTTGATCCGTTCGATGGCACGTTTGGCGAGGATAAAATCCCGTTCCTTCTGCTTCTGTCTGAACACAGCCTCCTTGACCTTGCGGGTCAGGACACCGGTTTCATCGAGCAGCAGCTTGAGCCTGCCGCGCAGTTCGTCGATGCCGTGGTTCAGTTCCTCCATCGGATCGACCGTTTCGGGAACAGGTTCCGGGTTACGAACGACCGTCTGCACAGGGGCGGACACGACTCTCATTTCATTGTTTTCCATCTTGGGTTCCTCCGTTTGAGTTTGAATGGGTTTGGGTTCTTGAGTTTTCGGTTGATATAACGGTATCGTGATATAACGTCCCGTACCTCCGGTTGCAAGGATCGGGAAATGTCCGTCACATGCCTCAATCTTCGTATGCCCCTCCGACAACAGCCGAAGAAGCACGTATTTGTTGAGTTTAATCGAAACATCGTTCCAGTTGCCGATGAACTCCGCTGCTATGCTGGTGTGCATTTCGCCAGCGAGAATGTTCAGATACCCCGGATCATCGCTCTGGTACAGCTCCACTGGATTATGCGGAGGCTGATCAGGAACGTTCTTGAGAAAGATTTCAAGCTGCTGACCACGCTCCGGCAGAAACGATACCGAACGGACCAACGCCTTCTGCGAGGGGATAACCTGTTTCCAGTTCGGATAGTTCCCCTCCAACCCTTCCGCATACCAGACCCAGTGTTCCGTTTCGATGCGGCACATCTTCCCGGTTCTGTCCGTCCACGTACAGAGCGTACCGGATTCCGCTGTTTTAGTCTGCATCAGTGCCAACGGAAGCGGTATCGTGAAGTCATCCACATTCAGCGGAACGTAGATGTTCAGCAGCTCCTTGCCGTTGGTCGTAGTGATCCCCTCCCGACACAGGTTGATTCCCTGCAAGACCTTGCGAGGGTTGTTCCGGTCAACAAGCGGAGATGCCGCAGCAAACAGAGCGACAAACTCCTTCGGCAGTTCACTGACAGAGCTGTGTTCACCCTCATCGGGAACCCGCCACTCCACACCGGACTTCGGAAACAAAGTCCTCTCCCCGACTCGCAGAGTTCCTTCGTTGTCTTCGAGCTCCAGTGTCTTGTTCCGGCATCCGCGCACCGCATCTCGGAACTCATCGAATCCCACGATACAGCGAAACTCGACTTCACCAGCACATGCCGTCCGGAACGTCATCTGTTCAGACGGAGAACGGGTGCTGAAACAGACCTTGCCATCCTTGCATTCAACCAGCAGGGATTTATGCTCCGGAATGGGAGACATCCGGCTGATCAGTTTTCCGAGCGCGATCAACGCTCTTTCCAATTCATTTTTGTTCACTTCAATCTTCATACACAACCTCCATGATGTTGAAAATAAGAAACCCCTCCGATCCCGAAAGACCGGAAGGGCCGTTGATAAGGTTCAGGCCGATCTCTTCAGCCTGCTGTCACGTGGTTATATATACGTGAAATTGGAATGAAATACACTGATAAAATAAGAACAATCCTATGCAGAGAATAACTCTGACACCGTATTTTTGAGCTCAACGAACCACGATCAAGGAGAAAAGCCATGACTGAATCCCACCCATTGCAAAGCGTTATCCGCAGCATCATCGAACGTTATCTTGCCAGGTACGAATCCGTATCTGTTGGAATCTATCGGTTCCATGCGATAGACGGAGGTGAGTTCTCCAAATACCTGAACTCTCTTAAGATCACGTTGAACCGGAAAGCATTCATCCCGACTTACTGCTGGCATTATGATCCATATGGGGAACGCTATATCCTCTTCCTCTTCATCTGCGATGGATATGGACGATACGACCTTGCCGATCTCCTGTCTGTAATCAAGCGACTTTGGACATCCCATTCCATGTCACCTGTCGAACAGATTGACAACATCCGTATCACAGTAAACAATTCAACTGATGGAATGAGACATCTGGATCAATGGATTCTGAACTGTAATGAACGGATACCGCATCAGCGGAGCTACGGAGCTTCTCAAATGATATGAGCTATTTCCCTCATCTGTTGTCACTGGACAACAGATGAGGGAGAATCTTATTTATACAGATGTATCAATAATGACAAAATGGTTCTTTATCGCAGATAGGACTCCTCAACGCTCCGGCATAGCTCAGCGGTAGAGTAGGTGGCCCTCCTTCTGATAGAAGCGTCAGCAGGGGAGTGTCGCTGGTCATTTGGAACATACAAGACTGCCGGACTTGAAAAGAAGAGATTCCAGTGGTAACTTATTGGCACCTTATGGGCACCTTATAGTCCACTTATTCGACCTGTTTGAGAGCATCTCATCAAGAGATGCGGCAGGCTTCCAAAAGGGAAGATCAAAGCTGAATTTGAGGCTGAAACATGGGAAATGGAGGCAAAAAAATGGCTCCGGCAGTAGGATTCGAACCTACGACCAAGTGGTTAACAGCCACCTACTCTACCGCTGAGCTATGCCGGAGCGTTGTATCAAGCATTATCGCCTGGTATGTCATTAATATACTGCACTTCCGGAAAAATGCAAATGCTTTTCCGCATTTTTTTGTTTTTTTTCGAAATCGGCACTTTGGATGCGACGCCAAAAGGCGGATGTCTCGATACTCTATGCCGTTTTCAAAGGCGACAAGTCGGAGAATAATTCAACTTCGGAAAAAATGAAGCGGGAAAAGCAAAAGCTGCCGCGGCGGCGGGACGAACTGTTTCAAGCGTCCGTTCAACCCTTCAATGGAACATCGGCCGTGTCATGCTTCTGTTTGAACTCACCCGTTGACTCCGTCTGCCGCCGGATTCGAGGCCGAAGATCCGCCCGGGAACATCGGATTTCACGTTTTTGTCCGCCGCACTTCCGGCTTCGCCCCTTCTCCTTCAGCGGGAATCAATCGCAAAAGCTCTTTTTGCACTCAATTCAACCGCGCAGAACAGCGAGAAAACAAGAGGAATGCGAGAAACGACGAAAAAAATTATTTTTTCTCTGCAATCCGACTTGCATTTGCCAACGATGGCAACTATCTTATACCGGAATCCAAAAAACAAAAGGACAAAATCATGGATCTGCTTAAAAGAAAAAACGCTCCAGCTCTCCCCGTTAAAGTTCTCCAGTTCGGCGAAGGAAACTTCCTCCGTGCGTTCATCGACTGGATGATCAACGAAATGAACAAACAAGGGAAATTCAACGGACTCGTGCAGCTCGTGCAGCCGCTCCCGAAAGGTCTCACGGATTTCATCAATGCGCAGGACGGTCTCTACACCCTCATCCTCCGCGGAATCTCCGAAGGAAAAGTCGTTGAAAAGCGCGAGATCATCGAATCCGTCAAGGGATGTCTGAATCCGTATGAAAGCTGGGAGGCGACCGTCAAAGCGGCGTGCAGCCCGGATCTCCGCTTCGTTTTCTCCAACACAACCGAGGCCGGAATCGAACACAAGCCGGAACCGTACACACCGGGAACCTGCCAGAACACGTATCCGGCAAAGCTCACAAGCCTGATGTTCGAACGCTGGAAGGCATTCGGCGGCGCGGCGGAGAAAGGCGTTGTCTTCATTCCCTGCGAACTTATCGACAAAAACGGAATCACACTCAAAAAATATATGCTTCAGTATGCCTCCGAGTGGAATCTTCCGCAGGGATTCGCCGAATGGCTCGAAAAGAGCTGTCTTTTCATCAACACGCTCGTCGACCGCATCGTCGCCGGGTATCCGCGCGCGGAAGCGGAAAAAATCTGCGCGGAACTCGGATATCAGGACAACCTTCTGGACTGCGGTGAAATCTTCCACTTCTTCGTTATGGAAGGTCCCGAATCCATTCTCAAGGAACTCCCGCTCAAGGAGTGCGGTCTGAATGTAGTCGTGACCGACAACCAGTCGCCGTACCGCACCCGCAAAGTGCGTTTTCTCAACGGCGCGCATACGGCGGACGTTCTCGCTTCCATCATAGGCGGTCTTACCTTCGTCGACGAGATGATGAACGATCCCGTCTTCGGCAAAATGGTCCGCAAGGCGATTTACGGCGAAATTTTCCACACGGTCAATCTGCCCGAAAACGAAAAGCAGTTCTTCGCGGATTCAATTGTGGAACGCTTCCTGAATCCGTTCGCGCAGCACCGTCTGCTTTCGATTTCCCTGAACTCCGTATCCAAGTGGAAAGTGCGCGTCATGCCGAGTCTGCTGGATTACACGAAGCTCAAAGGGGAACTGCCGGAAGTTCTCGCGTTCTCGCTCGCGGCGCTGCTCCGCTTCTACCGTCTCAGCAAAGACGCGGAGGGCAAAGCGACCGCGAGTTGCAACGGCATCTCCTGGCCGGTTTCCGATTCGCCGGACGTCATCGATTTCTTCGCCGGGATTGCGGGTGACTCCACGGCGGACTATGTCCGCAAGGCTCTTGCGAACACCGCGTTCTGGGAGGCGGATCTCAACACCGTACCCGGGCTGACCGCATTTGTGACGGACAAGCTTGAGGCGATCGACAGGATCGGCGTCCGCGAAGCCGTCAAAACCGTTCTCTGAGGAAGCGCCGCCATGCAGAGCATCCGAATCAATCCGCTGGACAATGTGGCGGTCATGCTGGACGACTCCTCCGCCGAGGTCCCGCGCGGGCACAAGTTCGCGCTCCGGGATATCGCCGCGGGGGAGAACATCATCAAGTACGGCATGCCCATCGGCCGCGCGACATGTGCCGTCCGCAAGGGGGAGCACGTGCATACGAACAATATGAAAACGAATCTCGACGGCATTCTCGAATATGCCTATTCGCCCGTCGAAATCACTCTCCGTCCAGAGCCCTGCACGGAAACGTTCAAGGGGTTCCGGCGCAAAAACGGGGCCGTCGGAATCCGCAACCATATCTTCATCATTCCGACGGTCGGCTGCGTGAACAAGCTCGCGCATACTCTGGCGGAGCGGCTGAACCGCACGCTCCCCGCGGGAAGTGTCGACCGCGCGGTTGCGCTGGAGCATCCGTTCGGCTGTTCACAGCTGGGCGGCGACCATGAGATGACCCGCGCGATTCTCTGCGGACTCGTCAAGCATCCGAACGCGGGCGGCGTCCTCGTCGTCGGGCTCGGATGCGAGAACAACACCATCGATTCGTTCCGCGAAAAACTCGGAGAGTTCGACACGGAGCGCATTAAATTCCTTGTTGCTCAGAAAGAATCGGATGAGGTTGCGGCTGGAATGGAAATCCTGAAGGGGCTTGCCGCACGCGCGGCGGAGGACGTCCGCACGGATATTCCGGTCAGCGAGCTGGTCGTCGGACTCAAATGCGGCGGTTCGGACGGACTCAGCGGCATTACGGCGAATCCGCTTGTCGGGCGATTCTCCGACTGGCTGACCGCGCGCGGCGGAAGCACGATCCTCAGCGAAGTCCCCGAGATGTTCGGCGCGGAAACTCTCCTCATGGCGCGATGCCGGAGCCGGGAAGTGTTCGACAAGTGCGTGGCAATGGTCAACGATTTCAAACAGTATTTCACCCGTTACGGGCAGACAATTTACGAAAACCCGTCGCCGGGCAACAAGGCGGGCGGCATTTCAACGCTCGAAGACAAGTCGCTCGGCTGTACGCAGAAGGCGGGAAGCTCCGCCGTGAACGACGTGCTGCTCCCCGGGGAGCATGTGCACGAAAAAGGGCTGAACCTGCTGACCGGACCTGGCAACGACATGGTGGCGTCGACTCTGCTCGCGTCCTCGGGAGCACATCTGATTCTGTTCACGACCGGACGCGGCACGCCGTTCGGAACTGTCGTGCCGACGATGAAGATTGCCTCCAATTCCGCGCTTGCGCAGTTCAAGCCGAACTGGATCGACTTTGACGCCGGACGCGTTCTGAAGGAAGACCGCGACGCGGCGGATGCGGAATTCTTCGCGAAGATTCTTGCCGTCGCCGACGGTGCGGAAGCGGCGAACGAACGGAACGGCTACGAAGAGATCTCCATTTTCAAAGACGGCGTCACACTGTAAACAGGTTTCGAGACAAAAAAACGCTCCGGACTTTTCATCGGAAAGCCGGAGCGTTTTTGTTTTCCGCGGATTTCGGTCAGAGGTTGAAATCGTACTGAATTTCCGCCGGAACGGTGTCGTCCATCTCCATGTCGTGCGTCTTGAACGGAATGAGGAGAATGACCCAGTCGATGTAACGGGCGCTGGAACGGGTCGTCGGGAGAACTTCATGCGGCTTGCGACCTTTCGCTTCATAGACGACAAAGGTGAATTTTCCGTAGCCGTAGCGTGTGAATTTCTGGAACAGAGGGATTTCGGGAATGACGATATCGAGGTTCGCATTCGGAACCGGAACGGGAAGGGATGGGGTTCCGAGGAAGATCTTGGAGTGATCCGTGGCGAGAACTCCGCAGAGCGGCTGGATGATATAGTCCGCATCTTCCGCTTTTTTGACGATGATCATGCCGAGTTCCGCCAGGCGAAGTTCGAGGACTCCCTGTGTGTACAGTTTGTCGGTCTGCGGATCGAAGTATGCATAATCCATTGCGATTTTTTTGTTTCTGTAGGCTTTGAAACTGGCGGAGGAGATGCCGCGTTCCACAACGGAGGAGATAAGGTACTGCTCAATCGCGTTCCGTTTCGTGTTTGTCATCCAGGGGGTTTCGCATCCGGAAAGCAGGAGCAGCAGGGCGAGAGCCATCAGCGGAAAAGTGAATTTCATTGGGAATCCTCGTATTGTTAATGAGAGTGTTATAATATACAGCCGGTGTGAAAAAAAATCAATAATGCTTCCGAAAAAGTTGTTTTTTTGAAAGAAAAACGTTTTTTTGGCGGGAAAAAGCGCGAAAGTTTCCGTTTCGCCTCTTGCGTTTTATGCTTTTTGTACTATAATGTAGTATAATCGGAAACAATATGAGAAGAGAACATCAGAAAGGAATAAGGCGATGAAACATCTTATGACACTCGCTCTTGCGGCGGCAACTCTGATCTCCGTTCAGGCGGCGGATTCCGTGTTCCGTTCGGACATCAACTGCGTCAAGACACAGAATCCGTTGGAAATCAAATCCGACAATATGAAGACCGGAAGACTGACCTGGCTCAAAAACAAAGCGGATCATCAATATACGGTGACCGCCACCAAAAACGTCGGCGATGACTGGCAGACCGTCAGCTACACCGTCACCCCCGGAAAAAACGGAGATTTCAGATTCTCCCTTCAGGGACAGTGGGCGAAGGACAAAGAAAAACGCAGCTGGGTTCTGATCGACAGCGTAAAAGTCAACGGCGAACTCGTCCCGAACGGCGATTTCAAAACGACCTGGAAAAGCAAAGAAGGCAAGCGGTTTCCGCACAATTTCTGGCTTAATGCCAAAGCGCAGTATGTTCCGGACGGCGGCAAGGACGGCTCCGCGGCGATTCTCGTCAACCACGACAATGGCTCCGGTTACACCATCAAGAATGCGGAAGCCGGAAAAGCGTACACGATAGCAGTCACTCTCAAAGCCGCCGAAGCTCCGGCGGAATAAAATAGAAAGGATCTCTTCATGAAAAAACTTCTCACTCTTTCGCTCGCGGCCGTTGCGGCATTCGCTCTTCAGGCGGATTCGATGTTCCGTTCGGACATCAACTGCATCAAGACACAGAATGAACTGACCGTCAAATCCGACAACATGAAGACCGGCAGACAGGGCTGGCACAAGAACAAGGAAGAGCATAAATACACATCTTCCGTCTGGTCGGTCAAACTCGGCGATGAGTGGCAGACCGTCAGCTATACGGTTATTCCGGCGAAGAGCGGCGACATGGGCTTTTCTCTTCAGGGTCAGTGGGCGAAGAACGCGGACGACCGCGGCTGGATTCTGATCGACAACGTAAAAATCAACGGCGAACTTGCCCCGAACGGCGATTTCAAGAAGACCTGGAAGGACCAGAAAACCGGCAAGATCCGTCCGCAGAACTTCTGGCTCAGCAACAAGGCGCAGTATGTGCCGGAAGGCGGCAAAGACGGTTCCGCGGCGATTCTCGTCAACCATGACAATGCCTGCTGGAGCACCCTCAGAAACCTGGAAGCGGGAAAAGCGTACACCTTCGAATTTACAGTCAAAGCCGCCGAAGCTCCGGCGGAATAAAACAGAAAGGATCTCATCATGAAAAAACTTCTCACTCTTTCACTCGCGGCCGTTGCGGCATTCGCTCTTCAGGCGGATTCGATGTTCCGTTCGGACATCAACTGCGTCAAGGATCAGAATGAACTGACAGTCAAATCCGACAACATGAAATTTGACAGACAGAGCTGGATCAAGGACAAAGCTGTTCACAAATACACTTCGACCGCATGGACGGGCAAGCTCGGAGAGGACTGGCAGACCGTCAGCTACACCGTCACTCCTTCAAAGAGCGGCAACATCAACATCAATATGATGGGACAGTGGGCAAAGACCGCGGACACCCGCGGCTGGGTCCTGGTTGACAATATCAAGATCAACGGCGAACTCGTCCAGAACGGCGATTTCAAGAAGACTTGGAAAAGCAAAGAGGGCAAGGTTTATCCCGCGCATTTCTGGCTCAACCGCAAGGCGCAGTATATTCCGGACGGCGGCAAAGACGGTTCCGCGGCGATTCTCGTCAACCACGACAACTCCGGTCATTACACTCTCAAGAACGCGGAAGCCGGAAAGGCTTACACGATTCAGTTCACGGTGAAAGCCGCTGAAGCTCCGATGGATTGATTTTTCTCCGGAATCTCTTTTTCCTCCAAAGCCGCCGACGGTGGTAAAACACCGCAGCGGCTTTTTCGCATTTTCTTGTACTGAACCGGCGACATGCCGAAGCGTTTGCGGAAGCAGCGGCGGAAATAAGAAAGGTTGTTGAAGCCGACTTCATACGCCGTTGTGCTGATGTCGAGTCCGGAGTTCAGAAGAAGATGAACCGCTTCATCCAGACGCAGCTCCAGAACATACTCCTGCGGAGAGATGCCGTAGTAGCGCCGCATCGAGCGGCAGAGGTGTTCCTGCGAGCGTCCGGCAAGACGGATGAAACGGGATAGGCCGAGTTTGTAATTCTCCTTTTTGCGCATTTCGCGGCAGCTGTCGCCCAGCCATTGCGGAACCGCGACCGCGGAATAATCCGAACACTGCATCAAAGTCAGAAACACCGTTTCAGTGAGGTGACGCATGATGACGGTACGGAGCTGCTGGTTCAGCGTTTTGTCGTGCGCTTTGCCCGCTTCGGCAACGAGGTATTTCCAGATCGGGGAGTCGACGGGGAGACGGACGCTCTGGACGCAGTCGTCGAGCGAGAAATCGTGTCCGCCGGTGAGGAATGCGAGGACTTTGACGATTTCATCGGAAAGGACGTTGCAGTTGTAAATTTTGACGTCCGGGCAGCCCGGGGCGGGATGAAGCTCATGGTGGTCCCCGGGGTGAATGAGCTGGACAGTCCCTTCGGGCAGCAGGAACCGTTTTCCGTTCAGACGGTGTTCGAGTTCGCCGCGGACGACGAGGAAGAATTCGTGGAATGCGTGCCAGTGTTCGGGATAGAATTCACCCGTCCGGAACTCGGAGGTGTGAATGTGATAATTGTTCGCTCCTGCGAACGGAACGGAATTGCGGTCTAAAAACATGATTTTATTCTCCTCGCGTCAATATAGTATCGTTTTTTGAATTTTGTAGTCGTTTTCTGAAAAAAAAGCGATATTTTATCCGGAAACCAGAGGAGAACCCTATGTCAAACATGAATTTAGCTTCCGAATGGACTCTTTCGTCCAGCAAGCCGGGCTTTGCGCCGGTTCCGGCCCGTGTCCCGGGCGACAATTATTCCGCTCTTCTCGATGCGGGCGTCATTCCGGATCCCTATATCGCCATGAACGAAGATCTCGTTCAGTGGGTACGCGACTTCGACTGGACCTGGAGCCGCGATTTTGAACTCGACGAGGCGTTCCTCAAACAGGACGTCATCTTCCTGAACATCGATTCTGTCGACACCTTCGCCACAATCCGCATCAACGGGCGAATTGCCGGACGCTCCGAAAACATGTTCACCCGCTTCCGCGCGAATGTGAAGGAGTTTCTCAAGGTCGGAACGAACCGGATTGAAATCACGATCGACGCCGCGCTTCGTCATGCGGAAGAGGAATACCGCAAACTGCCGGCGGACGTTCCCTGCACCGGCGTCAATTCGATCAAGCACCTGAATCTGATCCGCAAAGTGCAGTGCCACGGCGGATGGGACTGGGGGATTACGCTCCTCGTCAGCGGACTCTACGGACGGATTTATCTGCAGGGCGTGCGGAATGCGCGCATCGAACATGTCTACTCCGAACAGGAGCACGCCGCCGGACTCTGCAAACTGACGGTTCATGCCGAACTGATTGCGGATCATGAGGGAACCGGAACGGTAAGATTCTCTTTCAACGGCGAAACGAAAAACGTTTCCGCGGAACTCAAGCCGGGCGTCAATACGGTATCGGTTTCGTTTGAGGTCAGAAATCCGAAGCTGTGGAATCCCGCCGGTTACGGAGAACAGAATCTCTATCAACTCACCGTCGCAACCGCCGATGAAAAGCTGGAAAAGAAGATCGGCCTCCGCACGCTTGCGCTTATCAACGAGGACGATGAAGTCGGGCGTTCGATGAAGTTCCGCGTCAACGGCGTTGACATCTTCTGCAAGGGAGCGGACTGGATTCCGATGGACGCCATGCCGCAGCGTTTCACCCGCGAACGCTACCGCAAGATTCTTTCGGACGCCGTGGAAGCCAACATGAACATGCTCCGCGTCTGGGGCGGCGGACAGTATGAAAACGAAGATTTCTATGAGCTCTGCGACGAGCTCGGCATTCTGATCTGGCACGACTGCATGTTCGCCTGTTCGCACTATCCCTCGTTCCCGCACTTCCTGGGACTCGTCCGCGAGGAGATCGAGTATCAGGTCAAGCGTCTGCGCGACCATGCGGGCATCGCGCTCTGGTGCGGCGACAACGAAGTCGCACGCGCCATCAACTGGTATCCGGAGGAAAAACGCAAGTTTCTGACGATCAACTACGACCGTCTGAACCGGGCAATCGGCGAGACGGTCGAGAAGTGCGATCCGACCCGCACCTTCTGGCCCAGCTCTCCGTGCAACGGCCCGATGGATTACGACGAATCCACGCTCAAGGGCGATATGCACTACTGGCTGGTATGGCACAGCGGCAAGCCCTTCTCCGCTTACTACGACGTCATTCCGCGTTTCTGCTCCGAATTCGGCTATCAGTCCTTCCCGTCGCTGAATTCGATCGACATCTATTGCGCGGGCAGACAACGCAACGTCACCTCTCCGCTGATGGAGCATCACCAGCGCAACAGCGGCGGCAACTCAAGAATCATGGAGATGTTTACCCGCTACTTCCGCTTCCCGACCGGATTCGAGGATTTCATCTACCTCAGCCAGGTTCAGCAGGCGCTCGCGATCAAAACAGGCGTGGAGTTCTGGCGCCATCTGAAGCCGGTCTGCATGGGCACGCTCTACTGGCAGCTCAACGACAACTGGCCGGTCGCCTCCTGGGCAAGCATCGACTACTACGGGAACTGGAAACAGCTTCACTATGCGGCGAAACGTTTCTACTCCCCCGTCGTTGTCACCTGTTTCCAGAACAAGGAGAACAACCTTGAAATCTGGGCGACCAGCGATGTTCAGCAGGAACTCAAAGGCACGCTGAAACTTTCGGTTTTCGATTTCGACGGCAAGGCGGAGAAGGTTCTCAGCTTCCCCGTGGAACTGAAGCCTCTCGAATCGGTCAAGATTCAGGAAACGGGCGTTCCCGAACTCGCGCCCGCAACGGACAAGGTCTTTGCATTCCTCGAACTCGAAGTCTCCGGAGGCGGAAAGACGTACCGCCATTACAACGACCACTTCTTCACGGAGTACAAGCACTGCGACCTCCGTGAAGCCGGAATTGAACACAGCATCGAACAGCGGGACGGTGTCTGGCACCTGAAACTGAGCTCGAAACACCCCGCGTTCTTCGTCTTCGCCGAACTGCGCGGAGTTCCTGCAGTGTTCAGCGACAACAGCTTCACGCTGCTGCCCGGTCAGCCGCGCGAACTCACATTCCGCACCGACTCCCCCGTCACCCGCGAGGAGCTGGAGCACATTCTGAGCATTCGCGACCTCCGCGGTTCCTACACGGAATAATTGCGGACAATCTGTTCCCCGGTTCTTGACTTTCCGCCGGAACCGGGGTATTTTATCTTCCAAAAACGGAACGATGAACAGTTATTTCGACGGTCTTGAATTCAGCCTCTGCTGCTGCAGCCCGCGTCACCGGGGCGATATTCATCATGTCGCATCGTTCTACGGTGTCCAGTTCAACTGCTCCGGCGGATTCTTCCTCCGCATCAACCGCGGCGAAGTGATTCATGCCGACCAGCCCTGCGTGTTCATTACGCATCCTGGCGTTTTTTACGAATACGGAAACTGGAAAACGCCCACGCGTTCCCACAACTTCCTCTGCTTTTTCGGTCCGCGCGTCGAACGGTATCTGGAGACCGGGCTGCTGCCGGTGAACGACCGCAAGCCGCTGATTCCGGTTGCGGAGCCCGGAAAATTTCTGGAACTGATGCAGGACGTCATCACGCTCCTTCACGCCTCGCGGACCACACCGCCGCGCGCGGTCCTGAAACTGGAAGAACTGCTGCTCATGCTTCACGAGATGAACTCGCCGTCCTCCTCCGTCCCGCATCACCGCCGCGATTCGCTGACGGAGCTGATGGAGACGATCCGGAATCATCCGGAAAAGACGTATGACTTTGACGATTTCGCCGCCTCACACGGAATGAATCCGGAATATTTCCGGCGTCTGTTCAAAGCGCAGAGCGGGCTTCCTCCGCTTCAGTTCCAGATCCGCTGCAGGATGCGCAAAGCCGCGGATCTGCTGACCGGAACCGGACTGCCCATAAAGGAGATCTGCCGGCTATGCGGAATCGAAAGCGAATTCTATTTTTCGCGCCTCTTCAAAAACACCTTCCGCGTGGCGCCCGGAGAATACCGCCGCGAATTTCCGTCCGATTCGTCGGTTTCATGCAAATAAAAGTCTGTTTTGTGCATTCCAATCTTCCGTTTTGAGAGTATATTGTCTCTAAAACGAAAGGTGGAATCCATGAAATGCCCGTACCAGAATCCCGCGCTTCCGGTCGAAGAGCGGCTAGATGACCTGATGAAGCGTCTTTCGCCCGAAGAGAAGATCGGACAGCTCTGCAAGCCGCGCGTGTTTTCCGAATTTGAAAAGACTGCGGACGGGGCCGTCCTGAAAGAGGAATACCGCGAGTTTTCGCGGAAGAATCCGCCCGGCTGCGTCTACGGCATTCTGCGCTCCGATCCGTGGACGAAACGCAATTTTCAAAACGGCGCATTCGGAGAGGTCCGCGAACGCATTGTGCGTCTGTTCGACGAGGATGCCGCGTCACACGCCGTTCCGGTTCCGCTTGCGAAGGCGGAAGAGGCGCCGCACGGGCTTTCCGCGCTCGAAGCAACCGTATTCCCGTGCGGACTCGCCGTCGGCGCGTCGTTTGACCGTGAACTTGCGGAGGAGATCGGACGCGCCATCGGACGTGAAGCTCTGGCATGCGGCATAAACACTGTCTATGCGCCGGTTCTGGATATTGCGTCAGATCCCCGCTGGTCGCGTGTCGAGGAGTGTTACGGCGAGGATCCTGCGCTGGTTGCGGAACTCGGAGAAAGCTGTTTCCGCGGAATTCAGGAAACCGGCGTTCTGGCTCTTCTGAAACATTACATAGGCGGCGGAGCTTCCGAAAACGGACTCAATCAGCAGCCCGCGCACATGGGCACGGCGGAGCTTTACAACGGTCCGCTCCGTCCCTTCCGGCGTTGCATCGACGCGGGGGCAAAAGCGCTCATGTCAACCTATCACGACGTCGACGGCGAACCATGCACGGGAAGCCGTTATCTGCTGACGGAACTTTTGCGCGCAGAGCTCGGTTACAAAGGATTTGTCACGGCGGACGGCGGGGCGGTGGAGCGTCTTTATCATCTGCGCCTTGCGAATTCGCTCCCGGAAGCGGCGGCGCGTGCGCTCAAAGCCGGCTGCGATATGGAATCGGGACATCCTTCGCTTGCCGGGTGCGGAAAGATGCTGCGCGACGCTCTGCGCGAAGGTCTCATCGCCGAAACAGACCTTGATCTTGCCGCGCGGCGCGTCCTGCGGGTGAAATTCGAGATGGGCTGGTTCGACAAACCCGCCTCGTTCGATTCTTCAGTTCTCCGATCTTCCGCGCATCGCGAACTTGCGCTGCGGGCGGCGCATGAGTCAATCGTGATGGTGAAAAACAACGGACTTCTTCCGCTCAAGCCATGCAGAATCGCCTTGACCGGCCCCAACGCCGCGAATGCGATGAACCAGCTCGGCGACTACACGGCGTTTCAACGTCCGGGGGCAATTTCCACGGTTCTGGATGCGCTGAAGGAGGAACCGGATTGCGAAGTCCGTTTTGAACCGGGCTGCCGGATCCGCTCGATGGATCGCTCCGGCTTTGCTGCGGCGGTCGCGGCGGCGGAGAAATCCGACTGCTGCATCGCCGTACTCGGCGGTTCCAGCTGGCACGATGCGGAAGAGACGGTCGACCCGGTCACCGGCGCCGTCATCGGAGCGAGCGGCGACACCGCCGAACACACCGAGAAGGAGAGCGGCGAGGGAACCGACCGCGCTTCGCTCAATCTCTGCGGAGTTCAGCTTGAGCTCCTGCGCAGACTCAAAAAGACAGGAAAGCCGCTGATCGCCGTTCTGATTGAGGGACGCCCTCTGCAAGTCGATGAGGTTCTGGAACTTGCGGATGCGGTTCTGATCGCATTCTACCCGGGAGAAGCGGGCGGACGCGCGATCGTCGACATTCTGACCGGACGCGTCAGCCCTTCCGGACGCCTTCCCGTTTCCGTTCCGTATTCGACGGGACAGCTCCCGGTGAACTACAACACCGCCGTGGACCGCAGGAACCGTTTCTATCTGGATTCTCCCGCGTTCCCCGCGCTTGAATTCGGATTCGGGCTCTCCTACACGACATTTGAGTACAGCAATCTTGCGGTTGAGGGACGGCGGGTGCGCGTCACGGTTGCCAACACAGGCAGTCGGGCCGGCGGAGAAGTCGCGCAGTTCTATCTGACGGCGCACGGCGATGTAGTGCAGCGTCCGTGGTGCGAACTCTGCCGCTTCGAGCGTCTCTTCCTGGAACCGGGCAAAACAAAGGAGCTCTGCTTTGTGCTGACCGATGAGATGCTGTACCGTTACGACCGCTCGGGGACTCTCCGGAAAGAGATCCGCCATTTCTCCGTCCGCGCAGGAGGAAATCTGCGCGATGTGCTGACCGCCGATTGCGAAATTGTCTGAATTGACAAATTCCTTGTCTGTTTCATCATTGTCTTTCCCGTTTTGCGGAGTATAAGTATTCCTCAAACAGGAGGACTGGATGAACAGAAGCGTTTATCTGCATGAGCTCGACCGCGCGCTTGTTTACGCGGCGGAGCATACGGATTCCGCCGGGCGCATGATCGTCGACGGAGAAATCGACACGAAGGATTCCGGCTGGCTTGTGCTCGGCGGAGCCGTGCGCGGAATCGAAGAGGGATGGAACATCGGCGCGTATGATCTGCGGGATCTCTGTCGCCGCTGGACGCTCGCAAGCATCCGCGTGAATGATGTGAAAAGCGCGTGGACGACCTTTGCGCTTCTTCTTTCCGTTGAATTTACAAAGAGGTCTTTTCTTGGATTGTTTTCTCCGGCGGAATTGAATGAAATAACAAAATTTCTCCGGCAGATCGACATGCGTTTTCTCCTCGAAGCCTCCCGCAACTACCGCGTTGCCGCCGCCGTGATCGGTCTGCTCCGCGTCCGTCAGGGCTTCTGCGACACCCGGTGCGTAAATCCGGATGAATGCATTGACTATATGCTTGTCGGGTATCTCGGCGACGGCTTTTTCAACGATGATGACGGACGCGGAGATTCCCGCGACAAACGCATTGACGCCTACAGCGCGGAAATCATCGGCCTGCTTCTTCATTACGATGAAATCTTCAACTGGAATTCGCCGCATCACGAACGGATTTTTTCCATCCTGCGCGACTTCTGCGAATCCACGCTTCCTCTGATCGACTCCAATGGCGAGTTCGCCAAATGGGGACGTTCCCTGCGGGGAGAGGCGGAGGTCAAAAAAATCTTCCTCTGGGAGTTCGCGCAGACGCGCGGGCTGACCGCATACGGCGATTCCGCCGCGCGGAAACAGTTTGAATTTTTTCTCAAAACCGGAATCCGTACAGATGGAAAAATCGGACGCGACAAGGCGTTTGACGCGGGGACATGGGACGAATACACCACGCACGTCCAGGCGCAGGGCTACGGCGTGTACGGTCTCGCAATGGCGCTCCGTTTCGCCTCGGGGGAACATGCGCCCGTTCCGCTGCCGTCGGAAACTGCGGATTATGTGAAATACCTGCCAGGTCCGGCGATCTTCTGCGGAAACTGCAGCGCGACGGGCGCTCATTATATTCTCCCCGCGGGAAACCGGCTGACAAAGAACATGTTTTTCTGGCACAACCGCATTACGGGCGAGAACGATGTGGAGGTGGATGTCAGCGCGAAGTTCATGCCGCTTCCCTATTTCGGCTTCGCTCTGCCAGCTCCGTACGCCGGACCCGTGATACCGTTTCTCCCGATGCTCTGTCTGCCCGATGGAACATCTCTGGTTCCGCGCAATCTTGATCCGGCATTCCAGGTTGACGGGAACTCGGTGACGCAGTTTTTCGACTTCTGCCGACCGAAGGAATACCGGGCGGTCACCGCATACCGTTTCCGGAGCCGCATCCGCTGTTTTCCGGAACGTCTGGAATTTTCGTTCCGTTTCGAGGGCGCGGCTCCGGAAGGGGCGGAACTGCGGATTCATCTGAGCAATCCCCAAAAAAATCTCAAACGCAAAACGGTGTTCGGTATTGCTCCGCTGCTGGAAACGGATGTTGTTCTGCCACCCTCGGTTTATGCGGCGGAAACCCCTGCCCGCGCATACATTTTTCATCCCCGCAAAACACTCGAATATTCTTTTGAACTGGAGAAAACATGAAAAACGAATTCATTCACGGAGCTGTCCTTCTGCTGGAGGAAGACGAAACACGCTCCGGACTCGCGGCAAAATGCGCGGCGATGAAACAGCTCGGCCTGAATACCGCCGTCATCTGGCCGCCCTGTTTTTACAAAAACGGAAAACGCGATTACGCGGTTCAGCACACTTTGCTCGACTGCGCGGAAGAGGCCCGACTCAAAGTCATTGTCGAACTGACCGGACAGGTCTCCAACCTCGAATATCTGCCCGACTGCGACTGGAAGGATGAATACGCCGTCACCAATCCAGACGGCACGCCCGCGCGGATGCAGAACGGGCTGGGCGAGACCAATTACAATCATCCCGAAGTCAAACGCATTCTGCATTCATTTTTTGCGGAAGCCGCGGCGGAGTTCAAGGATCATCCCGCCCTGCTTGCGTGGGACGTCTGGAACGAAACTCACTTCAAATCGCACGATCCTCATACGCTCCGCGAATTTCAGCGCTGGCTCGAACGCAAATACGGCACAGTCGCCGCGCTCAACACCGTCTGGAAAAAGAGCTATGCGAACTTCGGAGAGATCCGTCTCGACCCCGTAACCTGGGCGTCCATTGCGCCCGGCTGCGACTGGGAGGAGTTCCGGACGGACAATCTCGCCGCGATTGCGCACGAATGGGCGGAAGCCGTGCGCGCCGCCGACCCGCGCCATCCGGTCATTGCGGACAACGTCATGAGCAATGCCGTCTGGAGCGAATTCGACCGCGGCAGCGACGACTGGAAGCTGGCGCGGCAGATCGACTGTTTCGGACTTTCTTTTTATCCGAAAACGGGCGGACGGCTCCTGAAGGTCAACGAGCCGTGGCTGCGGCGTCTGACTTTCGCCGGAGCCTACTCCGCCGGAAACGGACGTTTCATGATTTCGGAAATGCAGAGTCACTGCTACTCGGAAATTTTCACCGCCGAACGCGTCGCGCCGGACGAACTGCTCGACTGGAATCTGGAAGCTCTTTTTGAGGGGAATGCGGGAACGGTTTACTGGAAATGGGAGCCGTTCAAGGCGGGATTCCAGATCGGCGGACGCGGTCTCGTTCTTGCGGACGGTTCGTTCAGCAGACGCGCTGCGGCGGTTGCGGAGTTCAGCCGTCTGCTGAAAACGCATCCCGACCTTGCGCATCTCACGCCCGCAAAATGCGCCGCTGTACTCTATGACCGTTCCTGCAACTTCGCGGTGAAGGAGATCAACAACCGGATTCGCGGAATCATCGGCGACGACCAGTGCGCGCAGGCCCGCTTCGGCGTCGCCATGAGCGCGGCGGAACGCAGTGTCCCGCTCGCGGTCGTCACGCCGGAACAGGTCTTGGAGGGGAAGCTCGCCGGATATCCGCTCCTCTTCCTGCCGTATCAGCCGGTGCTGGATGAGCCGCTCGCGGATGCGCTTGTGCGTTTCATGGAGAACGGGGGAACGGTTGCCGCGAGCTGGCCCTGCGGCGATATTTCCTCTTCGGCGCGTCTTTACGAACAGGTTCCAGGCGGCCCGCTCGCGTCTCTTTTTCATGCGCGTCAGACCGACAATCTTCAGGATTCTTTCCGCGGGGAGCCCATCGAAATTCAGGAGCTTGAGATGCTTTCCGGGGAAACGGAGGTTCTTCTCCGCAGCGATTCCGGTCTTCCGCTTCTTCTGCGCACGGAATGCGGAACAGGCGCGTTCTTTTACTTTGCCGCCGCGCTCTGGAATGAACTTTTCCCGCATGGACGGCGTATCTGCGCGGATGCCTTCTGGGAACGGCTCGGCTGTTTTGCCCCGATGAAATCAAGCGTTCCGACGGCATTCGCTTCCGGCGCAGAATACGATTACGTTCTTGTCGCGAATCCGGAAGGCGCGACGGTGTGCGTCATCGAAACGGAGCGTTCCGCCGAACTCATCTTCGGACGCGGCACGCTTGTTCGGCAAAACGGGAAAATCAAACTTGCGGATGCGCGGCATGCAATTCTGCGGATGGAGAAAATCAAATGAACTGTGCGGACTTCTACCGTCTCGCCCCGAACCGCGTGTGGCGGACCTATCTCGGCGGAGCGACACTGGACGCGATTTACGGAAAACCGGCTCCCGCCGACTCGCATTTCCCCGAAGACTGGATTCTTTCGACCACCCGCGCGGTGAATGCCGGGCGGGAATCCGTGCTGGAAGGGGTCTCCAAAGTCATTACGGAATCCGGTGAACTCTTGGTGACGGAGCTTCTCGACCGTTTCCCGGAGGAGATTCTCGGCACTGCGCATCTGGCGAAGTTCGGGAAACAGACCGGGTTCCTGCTGAAATACCTGGATTCCGCAATCCGTCTGCACCTGCAGTGTCATCCGTCAATTCCCTTCGCGCGGAAACATCTGCATTCCAAGTGCGGCAAGAGCGAGGGGTATTACATTCTCGGCGTGCGCCCCGGATGCGAAGGATATATCTATCTCGGCTTCCAGAATCCGCCGTCTCCGGAGGAGCTGCGCCGGATGATTGCGGAGCAGGATATTGCGGCTCTGCTTTCCTGTTTTGAGAAAATCCCGGTGCGGCCGGGCGACGCCTTTTACGTTCCGGGCGGTTTCCCTCATGCGATCGGCGAGGGCGTTTTCATGATCGAAATGATGGAGCCGACCGACTTTGCCGTGCGCATTGAATTCGAGCGCGGCGGTTATGTCCTTCCCGAAAGTGCACGTTTCATGAACCGCGGAATCGATTTTGCCGTTTCGATGTTCGACTTCAAACGGCGTTCCGTTGAGACGATCCGCAGGGAACAGTTCGCGGTTCCGCTTCCGCTCCCCATAGAGGGGGAGGCGGAGCGCCGGTCGCTGTTCGACAAACGGTATACGCACTGCTTCCGCGCGGAGCGACTGCTTGTTCACGGCAGAGCTTCACTCCGGCAGAAAGGTCTGCGCGTCCTGATTGCGACAAACGGTTCAGGCGAACTTGAAATCAACGGAAAATGCTGTAAATTATCCGCATATGACAGGATTCTCATTCCCGCGAAAACGGAAGAAATACGGTTTCATTCGGAAGAGCGGCTGGAACTCATCGCGGCACGGCCGCCGGAGGTTTGAACATGTCGAAAATCATTGACGTCGCCGCAATTCATTTCAATGTCAGCGAGCGAGGAGACCAGGGACGCGACGAGGCGTTCCGTCAGTTCCGCGAGGCGGAAAAACGGCTCGACGGAACCGGAGTCGACCTTGTGGTCACCTGCGAAGGCATGTCAAGTCTCGGGCAGACAGCGGATCAGGCGGAAAGCTTTGAAGAACCCGGCGAACTGCTCACGATGTACCGCGATTTTTCCCTTCGCAACCGCTGTACGACTGCGGGCGCGGTGAAACTCCGGATCGCGGATAAAATTTTCAATGCGCTGGCGTTTATCGGACCCGACGGCGCGTTTCTCGGTCATTATGCGAAAGCATATCCGACACCGCGCGAACTGGAAAATGGGATTTCCCCCGGTCCCGGCGCGGTCGTGGTTGACACGCCTGCCGGAAGACTCGGCGGAATGATCTGCTACGATCTCAACTTCGATGCTCTTGCGGAGCAGTATCGCGCGCTTTTGCCGGACATTCTCTGTTTTTCGAGCATGTTCCACGGCGATCACCTTCAGACAAGCCGGGCGTACTGCGCCCGCTCATTTTTCGTCGGTGCGGTCAAGGACGCCTGCAGTTCGGTTGTCGATCCGCTCGGACGCGAACTTTCGGAGAGCTGTTACTACAACCGGATCGCCCGTGCGCGCATCAACCTCGACCGTTTCATCATGCATCAGGATGAGAACATCGAAAAGTTTCCGGACATCCGCCGCAAGTACGGCAAGGAGATTCTGATTGATACGAATTCTCGTCTCGGAGTCTCTCTGCTTTACAGCTGTGTTCCGGACCGCACGGCGGAAGAGGTCGCGCGGGAATTCGGACTCGTTCCGCTGGATGATCTGCTGAACCGGTCCGCGGAACTTGCGGGAAAGTGACTTGATGAACCGGAAACACCTCGGCGGGGAAAGCCGGTTTTACGACGGCGCTGTATATTGTCATGGTTCCGGCGGCCGGCCTCTTTTTCCGCCGCCCCCCAGACTGCTGTGGTGCGGAGCAGCAGCCTCCCTTGCCGGATCCTATCTGCTGAATGTTCCGGAAGGAGGAATCCCAAAAGGAGATTTCCTTCTTTTGATTTGTGCGTTCATGTATGCGATGCACATTCTGACGATCGATTATTTCGCGCCGAAAACGGACTGTGTCCGCATGGCATGCCTTCAGTTTCTCGGATGCGGCGTTCTGAGCACGGTCCTTTCGCTGATTCTCGGAGAATCCTGGGCGATTTCGGGACTGTGCGCGGTTGCGGTTCCGCTGCTCTATTGCGGTGTCGCCGAAATTGAAGTGAAGAACCGGATATTTTTCCAGTCGTGCGGTTTATCATAAACGGCAAGTCCTTTGAACAGTTCTTTGCGTCTTTCAAAGAATGCTTTCAAGATGGAGACTGTCAGCGATTTTCCGAAGCGGCGTGGACGTGAGAGGAAAAAACCGGAGCGTTTCTGCTGGAACAGTTTCCAGATATACTCCGTCTTGTCTGCATACAGAAAGTTATCCTGTATCAGATTTTCAAAACTGAAAACACAGCTTGTCAGTTCTTTCATCGTCCAGCTGCTTGTTTTATTGAAACCATACAGCGGATTTTCCGTTTGTCAAGCTTCTGCGGGGAGAAAGCCCTCCCGGGCGGAAGGGCTTCGGATTGAGCGGAAACGGTTACTTCTTTACTGTATCGAAATGCGGCAGGGAGAGGAGCTCTTTCACCCGACCGTCATTCATGATTTCAAATTTTTCCAGACATGTGCCGTCCGGACGGAAGGACTGAACGGTCAGTTTCTCCGGGGTGACGTCGACTCGGAAGACCGAGGCGGCAAACGGGGTTTCCGCTTCGGGCCCGAGTCCGGCGACGACCGGGAACGGATAGTTCTTCCCGTCGCACGGAGCCTTCGTCTGCGGCGGAACCAGCGCGGCGGCCTGCGTCGTGCCCGGAATCGTGCGGGTGTAGGCGTGCGTGTGTCCGGTGAGCATCAGGGCGACGGGGGCGTCGGACTTGCGGCCGCGGTAATACGGAGCGATCATGGAAGCGGTCATGCGCGTGATGCTTTCTTCAAATCCGCCGACGGAGAACGGGGCGGAATGCGCAATGACAATCCGGTGTTTTGCATTCTTCCATGCGGGGGAATCCATAACCTGTTTCACAAACGCCTGCTGTTTTGCAGCGAAGGCGGCGGGAAGCGTGTATTCCGCGCGTTCCGATTTCCAGTTCCCGAGAGCGTAGCTGTCAAGACGCAGAAACGCTGTGCTGCCGAACCGGAAGAAGCCGTAGGTTTTGCCCTCCGGAGTGCCGCAGCATTCGATGTAACGTTCTGTGTCGCCGAGAAACTCATGGTTGCCGCGGATCCAAATGAGCGGACGCGCGGAGCCTCCGTTTTCCGCATTCAGTTTCCAAACGGTGTTCAGCAGAGAATCTATGGAGAAACTGCTGCCGATGTCGCCGCCGAGGAGAACGAAATCGCAGGTTTCCACGCCGCCGGCTTTCAGCAGAGCGGAGAAAATTTCATTCTGTTTTTCCGGAACGAACTGCAGATCGGCGGTGAAGAGAAAACTGAAGCGCTCTTTTTTCTCATCCGGAGCGGTGAAAGTGTAAATTTCACCTTTTCGCGGATAGACAAGGTTTTTCGGTTTCGCGGGATCCAGCATGACAATGCGGTATTCATACTGCGCGCCGGGTGTGAGGTTTTCGAGTTCGACGGTATGGAAACTGCGGCGCTGAATCAGCTCTTCCACGGCATCCCAGGCGGTCTGCCACGGTTCCGTGCCTTTCGTGCGGTATTCCACGCCCGCTCCGCAGTTGCCGAGAGAGGTGAAGCGGACCGTCATGCGCCCGGGACCGGGATTGTCGAGCCAGGGGCCGACCGCGATTTCCGGAACATCGGGAAGCCGGAACGGAACTTTGGCGCATGCGAAACTCCAAGTGTAGGAGCCGCGTCCGGTGTGGATTGCGAGCAGGTTTTCGCCCCGCTTCACAGGAATGAAGAACGGGTGGTTGGAGGGCTGGTAGGAGCTGTCGCCGTTGCCGTCCTTCATGGTGCTGGCGCAGAGCGTGCCGTTGACGTAAGCTTCAAAGTACCAGTCACAGCCGATTCCGATTTCCGCAATGCCGTCAGCGGGAGAGGTGATGGTGCAATAGAGCACGGCATGACTTTTCAGGTCTCCGGTTTTTCCCGCGACGGTGTCGAGGTCGATTTTGCTGTCTTTGAGACGGAACGTTTTGCCTTCCGCACGGGCGTTCTGCCAGCCCTCTTCGGGCATTCCTTCGCGGAACGTCCAGTCCTGCGCGAGGGTGACGGGCTGGAGCTTTTCCGCATTGAGAGCAAAGATTTCCGGCAAATGGTCATCCTGCCAGACCGCGAACACCGTTGCCGTAAGGAGCGAAAGCGCTCCGCAGAGAATTTTTTTCATTCGTATGCCTTTCCGTTTTTATTGAAAATCATAAGATAATCTAACATCAGTCAGACAAAAAGCAAATGGAGATGTCGTGAGACGGCAGCCGGATTCAGCGGTATTCCGGGATAGGGAGAAAACGGACATTTATGCGGGGGAGGCTCTGATTTGTGCAACGCTTTTCCGCTGGACAACCTCCTGCGGGCAGTAGAAGATTTTCTCGTCGAAATGTTCCCTTTTTGCAATTTCCGCGGCGCGGCGGGATGACCTCTTTTTCATGTTTCAGTTCCACAACATTTATGAAAAAGAGCGGCGGCCGAAGAGGAAAACGGCCGCCGTTGGCAAGAAAATCACTTGAGCTTCGCGTACCATTTCGCGCGGAGCTTCTCTTCCGCCATCAGACGGATGAAGAGTCCTCCGACCACGGAACGCGCCTGGAAGCCGACTTTGCGTCCGTCGCCGACCGTCTCGTACCAGTCGGTCATAGGAACGCGGGAAACACCCTCTTCGAGCCACTTGACGGCGGGGGCGAGAAGCGCGCGGAAATCCTCGTCCCGCCCCGTGAGGGTGGCTGTCCAGAGAATCCAGTCGAGCTTGGTGTAGGTTTTGCGGCTGTCGAGCGGAAGACCGTAGACGTTCTGGACCTTGCGGTAGAACGCCATCTCTTTTTCAGCAACCGAGGCGGGGAAGAGGTTGAGTCCGAGCAGACGGTCCCAGACCAGATTGTACTTCTGACTCCAGGTTCCCTTCTGATCGAACGCCAGACGGTAGCATTCGCCGTCGTCGGCGTCGACAACCCAGCGGTTCGCAGATTCCTGAGCGAGAGCGCGATAGCGTTCCGCCTCCTCCCCGTTTCCGAGCATGCCGGCGATGATCGACCAGCCGCCGAGCGCGAGGATCGCTTTGATCGAGAGGTTGGTGTTGTGCGCAAGATGTCCGGCGAAATCGTCGGTACAGAGCTGATTTTCCGGATCGTACCCCTTGTCCGCAAGGTATTCCGCCCACTTGCGGAACACGGGTTCGTACTTGCGGAGGAAGGAGAGATCGTCTGTGAATTTCGCGAGAGCCGCGGCGAGAATCAGCATGTTTCCGCACTCTTCCACGGGCATCTGGTTTTCTTCGGTGCGTTCTCCTCCGCCGTAGACCTGGCCGTTTGCAAGCGGATAGGTTCCGAGGTCGTGCGGGGCAAACGGGAAACGCCATTTGCAGCTGCTTGCATAGTCGAGAATCGGGATGAGCATTCCCTTCAGCAGAGTCGGCTGCATGAGCAGATAGAGCGGAGCGGAGGGATAGGTGACGTCGACCGTCGCGATACAGCCGTTCGAGAAATTCTCCTTGGAGAAGAAGAGCGGGGTGCCGTCGATGTCCGCCACGAGCTTGTGCGCGGCGATCGACTGGCGGAACGCTCCGGCGAGGAGCTTTGCGTAATCGGCTCCGCCGAACGTTTCGGCGTCCGCAAGCAGTTCAGCGTCAAAGGCTTCGCATTCCTTGCGCAGGGCGGCATATTCTTCCTTTGCCACGGTGAGGAGCGTGGAGAAATCGGGCTGAAAGAGAGTCCAGTAGCCGGAAAGACGGCGTTTCAGGAATTCGACGGAATCAAGGTCGTTGTAGCCGATCATGAACCATGCGGAGGCTGAGGTTCCGGGAACGGCCTTCATCGGAATCGCGGCGCAGACGGAACTCCAGACGCGGTAGAGCGGAGCGGGGCAGCTGGAGTCGTCTTCCTCGGGAAGATGTCCGGTGTCGGCGAAACGCTGAGCGGCGACGACGTTTCCGGCAAAGCAGGTTTCCGCATGGAATTCATTCGGAACGGCAAACGCAAGATAGCCCCAGTCGATGCGGAGATCGTCTCCGGTTTTCTGAAGAACCGCCTGATTAGCTGCGCCGATGGAGAGAAAATCCATGTCTTTTTTGCGCAGGCGGCTCCATGTGACTTTCGCGCTGTTTTCGTTGACGCAGGCGTCGGCGGTCGCGGCAAAATAGACGGAGAGTTCATGTTCCGCGCCGTCGCTGGATTCAACATCGTAGCAGACGTATGTGACGGGACGCGCCATGACGTCGAGTTTGTACGGAAGGGCGGGAGTGAGAAAGGTCAGGCGGAAGCGGATGCCCGCTTCCGCGAAGGTGTAGACGGTGCGGGTCGGGAAGACCTCGACCGACTCCTGGTTCATCGGGGGGAACTGCCGGCGCGGTCCCATGAAGCGGAAAGTCTTGCCGTCGATGCGGAGAAGTCCGCAGAGGTCGTTGTTGTTTCCGGTCCAGTGGTGAGTCCAGGTCTCTGTGAGTTTGTCGGAAAAACTCCAGATAGAGAAATAGGGATCGTGCGTGATGAGCGGATATGCGGGATAGCGTGTCATGGAAACCTCCTTGTTTTCGTTGCATTAATTATAGCACGCTTTTCCCCGGCTGAGAATGGAGAAAAATTAAAAAAACATGAGGTTTCTGCGCATCCGGCGCGTATTCAGCCCTGTTTTTCTTCTTCCGGTGGCTCCGGAAGAATCCGAGAAAACGCAATCAGCATCGCGCCGCGGATGACGAGAAGGAGCCCCGCGATCCACAGCATCCCGGCCATGCTTGTCAGCGGCCAGATGAAAAGGACGACGCCGATGAAGAGCCCGATGAATCCGGAAACGACCGGCAGGATCTTGAAGTTGGCGGGAACCGGCAGCATCGCAGCGCTCCAAAGCCCGGCAATTCCGCCGACAATCAGCCATAGCGCGATCAGCCATGCGACGAGGAAGATGACCTTGAACGGCTGAAACACCATGAACAGTCCCCAGACGACGACGGCAAGTCCGAACGCGACCCAGAAGAGCCGCCGTCCGGTTCCCACCGCGCCGCTGAGCACGGTCCAGCCCCCGAACAGGGCGAAAAACACGCCGAGAATCTTGGCTGCGAGTTCCAGCGAAATTACCGGATTGAGCGCAATCAATACGCCTGTCAGGAGCACGAGGATTCCGCGCCAGAAGAACATCTTGCGTGAAATCCCGCCGAAAAGAGCTGAAGCCGCCAGAAATTTGTCCATAAAATCCCCCCTTCTTTATGAATCAGTAAACGGTGAGTTTCGGAGAAGCTCCGGAGCAGTCCGCAAGCCATTGCAGTTCGATATCGCGTTCGACGTTGAGCTGAGCGAGAATATCGTTGCGGCTGATGACGCCCGCAATGTTCTTGCCTTCGATCACCGGAAGATGACTGATGTTGTGCCGGACCATGACGTTCATGAGATACTCGACGTCGTCGTTGACATTGGCCACGATCATGCGGTGGGTCATGAAATCATCGACCGTATTGGTATCCGGATTCGACTCTTCCATGCAGAGCGAGCGCACGATATCCACCTTCGTCAGGATTCCGATGAATTCCGCGGGAGTGTGGTCTTTGGCTTTGACCATGAGATAATCGGTTTTGAGACTGATCATCTTTTTGGCCGCCGTGCGGAGCGTCGCGCCGGATTCAATGGTGTAAAGACGCTGGGTTTCCTTCTTTTCCGAGAGAACTTTCTGAAGTTTCATAGGGCATTCTCCTTTCCGGTTGAATTTTCCTGAGAAAAGTATAATGCCGAAAAAAAGTTTTTCAAGCGGGATCGCGGATTTTTCCCCTCAAAAGGCAAAAAAAAATGCCGCGCTTCGCTTCCCCAAGGAGAGTTTGTTAGAAAACGAAGCCGCGGCTGCCCGTAAAATCAAACAATGCAAAACAAAAAACACATTGTCTGTATGACGCATTACTTTACATTGCGATTATTGTCGGAATATGACAGAAAGATTGCAAGTTGGCAATCTTCGCGTTTTTTTGATTTTTTCCTGAATTCTGGCGGATAAAATCATGTTTCCTCTTGAAAATCCCCCGGGATATGCCATATTACGCTTTTGTCATTAAAGGAGATTTTCAAAATGCCGGATAAAATTTATTTGTGGAGCGACAGCGATGCCGTTCCGTCTTCGATCACCCCGTTTCTTCTGCCCGGGACGGAACCGCGCGCGGCGGTGCTCGTCATCCCCGGCGGTGCTTACGGCGGAGTCTGCCGCAACACCGAAGGAATTCCGATTGCAAAGAAATTCAATGAACTGGGATTCCATGCTTTCGTGCTTGACTACCGCGTCGCCCCGAACCGCTGGCCCGCCCCGCAGCAAGATGCAATCCGCGCAATGCGCATCATCCGCGCCAATGCGGCAAAATGGCATGTCATTCCCGACCGCGTCGCCAGTTGCGGATTCTCCGCCGGCGCACACCTCGCAGGCTCGCTGGGCATTCTGACGGTTCTTGTAAATGCGGACAACGGCGACGGCATCGACCGGGAGCGCGGCGACGCCGACGGCATGATCCTCTGTTACGGCGTGCTCGTCTTCGAACCGTGGAGCCACGGCGGAACCAGCCGGAATCTCACGGGGGACGATCCGGAGCTGCTGAAGCTCTGTTCGCTTGAAAAGCACGATCTCGCCAAGGCGCCGCCGGCATTTGTCTGGGCGACGGTTGCCGACCAGCTGGTCAACTATCACAACAGCATCGTCTTTGCCGAAGCCATGAACGCGGCGAAACGTCCGTGCGAACTTCATATCTACCCGCACGGCGACCACGGAATGCTGCTCGGACTGGAAACTCCGGACGTCTGCGCGTGGCCATCCGCCGCGGTGAACTTCCTGCGGAACGAATGGGAACGCCGCGATACGGACTGCGCAAATGCCAACCGCTACACGAACGGCTTCCAGTATGAAGCGGAAAAAAGAGCGGGTCTGACCATCTAACCGAAAGGATTGAATATGAAATTGAAACTTTTTGCCGCGGCTCTGTGCGCGGCTGCCGGAGTTCTTTTCTGCACGGGCTGCGGAAAGACGAAGAGCGATGCGAACACCATCAGGATCGGCGTTTCGATTCCCGCCGCCGACCACGGCTGGACGGGCGGAATCGTCTGGTGGGCGGAACAGGCTAAAAAGACGTGGGAAAAGAAAGACCCGAATGTCCGGATCATCATTTCGACTGCAAAGGACGCGGCGGAACAGGTTGACAAGATCGAGAATCTGCTGGTTCAGAAAGTGGATGCTCTCGTTGTTCTTCCGCAGGAGCCCGGACCGCTGACAAGCATCTGCACGAAAGCGGCGAAACAGGGAAAATACCTGGTCGTCGTCGACCGCGGACTGACAAAAGACGTTCAGAACGTAACGGTTGCCGGAGACAATGCCGGATTCGGCAAAGCCGCCGCGGACGCGCTGGTGAAACGGCTGAACGGCAAAGGCGACATCCTTGTGATGGAGGGCATTCCGTGTCCGGTGAATTCGGACCGCGTGAATGCGTTCAAAGCGGAGATCGCGAAGCATCCGGGAATGAAAATTCTGGAATCGCAGTCCGCGTACTGGGATACGGAGAAGGGATTGAAGCTCATGGAGAATTATCTCCAGAAGTATCCGAAGATCGACGCAGTGTGGGTCGGCGACGACGATGTTCTTCTCGGCGCCTTGAAAGCCTGGCGGGAATCGAAGCGCAGCGACATCAAACTGATTGTCGGCGGTGGCGGAGGCAAGCAGATCGTGAAGCGCATTCTTGACGGGGATCCCGTCGTCCCCCTGACGGTGACGTATCCTCCGCGGATGATTGCCGTCGGAGTTGATTATGCCGTAGCCGGCGCGCGCAAGCAGCCGCTGACGACGGAAAAACGTGTTGTCATTCCCTCGGAGATCGTGGACAAGTCGAACGCCGCCAAGTTCTACTTCCCCGACTCGGCATATTGAGCCAACGGAAAATTCCGGCACAAAAAAGCACGGTCGCGCGACCGTGCTTTTTTTGTGTACTGAACAGAATTTCTCAGGTGTACTTCAGCACCTCTTCCATGGTGGTTTCGCCGTTGAGAATCGCACGGACGCCGTCTTCGCGCATGGTCGTCATGCCGAGCTCACGGGCCTTCTCGCGAATCGCAATCGTCGGGGCGTTCGCGAGAATCAGATCGTTGATCTTCGGGTTCATCACGAGAAGCTCCGTAAGAGCTTTACGACCCTTGTAGCCCGTGTTGTTGCAATACGGACAGCCTTTGCCGTAATAGAACATGTTGTCGCCGACGTCCGCTCGCTCCAGTTCAAGAAGACGGAGGTCCGAATCCGACGGGCGGAAGGCCGTCTTGCATTTCGGGCAGACGCGGCGCAGAAGACGCTGCGCCAGGATTCCGATCAGCGCGGAAGTGATGAGGAACGGTTCCACGCCCATATCGACAAATCGCGTCACCGCGCCGGCGGCGTCGTTCGTGTGCAGCGTCGAGAACACGAGGTGTCCCGTCAGCGCGGCCTGAACAGCCATCTGACCGGATTCGATGTCGCGGATCTCTCCAAGCATGATCACGTCGGGGTCCTGTCGGAGGAACGCGCGCAGCGCACGGTCGAAGGTCATGCCCACGGCTTCGTTGATCGGAAGCTGGATGATGCCTTCAAGGTCGTATTCCACAGGGTCCTCGGCGGTGAGAATCTTGTCTTCCACTTTGTTGATCTCTTTCAGCGCGGAATAGAGAGTGGTTGTTTTTCCGGAACCGGTGGGCCCCGTCACGATGAAGATTCCGTTCGGGCGGGAAATCATTTCGCGGATTTTCTCAAGCACATTTTCGTTGATTCCGAGAACGTCAAGATCCAGGTTCACAACCGAACGGTCGAGGATTCGGAGAACGACCGATTCGCCGAACTGCGTCGGGAGCGTCGAAACGCGGAGGTCAATCGGCTTGCCGCCGATTTTGAGCTGAATCTTGCCGTCCTGCGGACGGCGGCGTTCGGAAATGTTCAGTCCGGAGAGAATTTTCACGCGGCTGATGACCGGAACCGCAAGGCTCTTCGGCGGAGGCGCCATTTCATAGAGCGCGCCGTCAACGCGGTAGCGGATCTTGAAGTTGTGCTCGAACGGTTCGAAGTGGATGTCCGACGCCTTGTCCTTGATCGCCTGATAGAGAACGGCGTCGACGAAGCGGACGATCGGGGCGTCGTTGGCGGCGGTCTGAATTTCGGATTCGCTCATGTCCTCCGCATCCCCCATGTCGATCATGTCCATTTCGGCAAGGAGGTCGGCGGCGTTGGCGTTGTCTTCGGGGTAATATTTTTCGATCGCCTCCTGGATCTGCTCTTCGGACGCGACGACAACGGCGACGTCGCCGCCGAGGATGAAGCGGAGTTCATCGACGGACTGATAGTTCAGCGGGGAGCGGAAGGCGGCGTAAAGCGTGGTGCCGTCGTACTGAACCGGAAGGACACCGAGCATGCGGGCGTTTTCCGGAGAGACCAGTTTGATGGTCTCTTCGGGAATTTCGATTCCGGAAAGGTCGTAAACTTCGGTTCCGAGGCTGTGGGCGATCTGTTCGAGAATTTCCTCTTTGGAGAGGAGGCCGAAATCGACGAGCAGTTCCTGGAGCGGGGTTCCGGTGCGCTCATGCTCTTCGATGACGGGGGCAAGCTGTTCCTCGGTGCAGACGTCGTTCGCGATAAGAATGTCTTTCAGGGTCTGATTTTCAGTGTCAAGCATGGTCGGTCTCCAGATTAATCGACGTCGCCGACGGTGGCGGCGATGACTTCGGACAAGGTTGTGATTCCGGACGCGGCTTTGCGGAGGGCGTCTTCGCGCAGGGTTCTCATACCGGATTTCCGGGCGGCTTCGCGGATGGTCGCGGCAGCGACTTTTTTGTAGATCAGGTCCTGCATTTCATCCGTCAGCATGAAGATTTCGTAGATGCCGACTCGGCCTTTGTATCCGGTTCCGCCGCAAACGCTGCAGCCGCGCCCCTTCATGAGTTTCGCCTGGGAAAGGAACTTGTCATCAAGACCGAGCATGCGGATTTCCGTGGGATCTGCGGTGGTCGGTTCGCCGCAGTTCTTGCAGACGCGCCGGAGGAGCCGCTGAGCCATGACGGCGCGGACGGAAGAGGCGACAAGGAACGGTTTCACGCCCATATCGACGAGTCGGGTGACGGCGCTGGGGGCGTCGTTGGTGTGCAGTGTAGAGAACACCAGGTGACCGGTCTGCGAGGCGTTGATTGCGATTTCCGCCGTCTCAAGGTCTCGGATTTCACCGACCATGATGATGTTCGGGGCTTGACGCAGCATTGCCTTCAACGCGGCGGCGAAGGTCATTTTCGCGGCGACGTTCACCTGAACCTGGTTGATGCCGGGAAGCATGTACTCGACGGGGTCTTCCACGGTGATGATTTTCCGGGTCGGCGTGTTGATGGTGTTCAGAAACGCGTAAAGCGAAGTCGTTTTCCCGGAACCGGTCGGACCGGTCACAAGGAAGATGCCGTCCGGGTAGTTGATGATGCGGTTGATCTTCTCCTGGTCGTCCGAATAGAACCCGAGCTTCGGAATGTCGAGCTGGATGCTGGACTTGTCGAGAATACGCATGACGATGCTTTCGCCGTGCGTGGTCGGGATGGAGGACACGCGCAGGTCGATGTCCTTGTCCTTCAGCTTGATCTGGATGCGTCCGTCAAGGGGAATTCGTTTTTCGGAAATATCCATGTGCGCCATGATTTTGAGACGGCTTGTGATGTTGGGCTGGAGGTATTTCGGGGGACCTGGCTGTTCGCGGAGCGCACCGTCGATGCGGTAGCGGATGCGGTAGCGTTTTTCCATCGGCTCCATGTGAATGTCGGACGCCTTCATGTTGAAAGCGTTGATGATGATCTGGGAGACGAGTTTGATGATTGGAGCGTCTTCTTCGGTATCCGCGCCTTTGCCGATAGTTCCGTCCTCGGTTCCGTCGGAGACCTGCTGGATGTCCTCGGGCTTTGCGAGCCCGGCGGAGGCGAGATCGAGCTTTTCGACGTCGCTTCCGTAGGTCAGCGTATAGAGCCGGTCGATCTGTTCCTGCGGCGCGACGACGGCGTCGATGTCGCACTGGAGAACGACGCGGAGGGCGTCGACGGTGTCCATGTCGGTGGGGTTCCCCATTGCGATGGTGAGGATGTCGTCGTGCACGCGGACGGGAACGATTTTATACTGTTTTGCGAGCTCGGGGGAGATGCGGGCCGCGACGTCTGCGGGGATTTCATATTCCGAAAGATCCACGAGTTCAAGACCGTACTGTTCGCAGAGCATGGAGAGAAGCTGGTTCTCGTCGAGATACCCGAGCAGTTTGAGGGCGTCGATAATATTGAGTTCACTGCTGGACGCCGCCACTTTCGCCCAGCCCTCGGCGATCTGGTCGTCGGTGACAAGATGGTTCTCCTTGACCAGCTCAAGAATGTAGTCGCAGTCTTCCGCCACTTTTCTCTCCTCGATGCTGAAAATTATCATGTGAAATCATACATTCGGTATTAGAGTTCCGAAATGTGCATTTGTCAAGTGGGAAAAGAAAATTTTTTTGCTTCGCGGGGAAAAGAGGCGACGCCGGATTTTTCCTTGCCTCCGGACGTATCGGGCGCGGATGAGCGGAAGCTCGAATATCGCCGGAAGGGAGGGAGTTTGCGGCAAATTTTGTTTTTCTTTAAAAGAGCAGTTGAAAAAAAAAGGTTTTGAGTTATCTTTCTGTCTAGAGGAAAGGAGTCGAATCAATGTCCCAGGAAGAAACCGAAACAACCGCTGCGGAAGAAAAAACGCAATTCCGGTTCCGTTATGTGCTCGTGGCAATTCTGTTGCTGCTTTTCATACTTTCCATCGCATCCCACAATCCGGCCGATCTTGCCGTGCTGGAAGGGGGAAGCTCCGAACCGGTGCGCAACCTCATCGGCCCGCTCGGCGCGAAAATCGCGCGCGTGCTGTTCTATCTCTTCGGACTCGCCATCTATCCGATTGCGGCGTTTCTGATGATCTGTCTCGTCCGCAGCTTCATTCCCGTTCCCGCAAAACGGAAGGGATATATCGCCGCACTCGCAATGGCGGTGATCGGCATGACGCTGATCATGGCGATGTTCCCGCACGACATGAACGAATGGACCGCAAAGCTCGGTCTCGGACATCCGGGGACGCCGGAACTCGCGCTCTCCGGCGGCGTGATCGGCGCCCAGTTCGCCGCACCCGCATTTGAAAACGTCCCCGCAGGACTCATCCGCAGACACATCGGAACCGTCGGAACAATGATTGTCTCCATGACGCTTCTCCTGACCGGAATCGTCCTCGTGTTTCTTGCGGACTGGAAAACCATTCTGCTGAACAATCTCGATTTCCGCATCCGTCTGAAGAAGGACCGTCCGGAGTATGACACGGAAGAGGACGAGGAGGATTCCGCTTATGCTCCGCCTCCGCCGCAGCATCCGCTGCCGCCGGCTCCCGCACCTGTCCCGGAGCCGGAACTGCAGCCGGAGTCTCCGCGTCCGCAGCCGGCGGCTCAGTACGCTCCGCCTCCGCCGCAATATCAGCAGCCATATGCGCAGCCGTATCCTCCGCAGTACGCTCCGCCTCCGCCGCAATATCAGCAGTCATATGCGCAGCCCCCGCAGTCCGTTCAGGAAAACGGTCACGTCCAGGTTCCGCCGCCGGCCGTTTCCGTACCGTCCGAAGAAGATGACGGCGTTCCGCCGTTCGATGTCGAGCCTGCGACGGATGAAAAGAAGTCGCCGCCGGGCACGTTCTCCAATTTTGAAGGAGAACCGCCGGAGAAGCCCGGATATCATCCGGGAAATCCGCTGCCGCCCCCGCGCATTACCAATGCGATGAACGGTACCGCCGGAGCCAGTGCCGCGACCGCTCATCTCGCCCGCGAAACCGCCGGGCTCGCTCCGACGCCGGACTATGCGCTTCCGCCGATTACCCTCTTCGACATGGTCAAGGACAACCGTTCGGAGGATCGCGAGCATCTGAACCGAACCCAGGAACGCCTTCAGGCCACGCTCGACAGCTTCGGCATCGCCGGACGCGTCAGCGACATCGTCATAGGACCGCGCATCACGCGTTTCGAAGTCCAGCTCGACCCAGGGGTGAAAGTGGAGAAAGTTTCCAGCATCACAAACAACCTCGCAATGGAAATGCAGGCGGAAAGCGTCCGCGTGCTCGCTCCGATTCCCGGACGCAATGCGGTCGGCATCGAAGTCCCGAACAAAGTCTCGACGGTTGTTTACATCCGTTCTCTGATGGAAGGCGACGAGTGGCGCAAGGCGAAGGCCGGAGCCAGCAACATCCCCATCATTCTCGGACGCGACGTCGCGGGAAAAGCGGTGATTGCGAACCTTGCGAAGGCGCCGCATCTGCTGATCGCCGGTTCGACAGGTTCCGGAAAAAGCGTCTGCATGAACACGCTGATCATGAGCCTGCTCTCGAAATTCTCGCCCTATGATCTGCGCCTGATTCTGGTCGACCCGAAATTCGTGGAACTGGCGATGTACCGTCCGATCCCGCACCTGATCACGCCTGTCGTGAACAATGCGAAACAGGTTCCGCTTGCGCTCCGCTGGGGCGTGAACGAGATGGAACGCCGCTATCAGATCCTCGCCTCGGTCAAAGCCAAGAACCTGGAGGCCTTCAACAACCGCCCGCGCAAGCCGGAACCGGATCTCGACGAGCACGGCAATCTCATTCCCGACAAGCTGCCGCTGCTGGTGATCATCATCGACGAACTTGCCGACATCATGATGTCCGAAGCGAAAAGCGAAGTCGAAACCTCCATCTGCCGCATTGCGCAGAAGGGACGCGCCGCCGGAATCCACCTGATCATCGCGACGCAGACGCCGCGAAAAGACATTATCACCGGCGTAATCAAAGCGAACCTGCCGACGAAGATCGCGTTCCGCGTGACGTCGGGCATCGACAGCCGCGTGATTCTGGACACGGTCGGCGCCGAGCGTCTGCTGGGCAACGGCGACATGCTCTTCCTCGCCCCGGGCGGCGAGGGCATGGAACGTGTTCAGGGAACGCTCGTTTCCGATCCGGAAATCCAGCGCGTCGTGGATTTCGTCTCCGCTCAGGTCCCGCAGAACTTCAACGGAGAAGTCGTCGCCGAACCGGAAATCGTCGAAGGCGAGGAGGACGAGGGAAAGGCCAAAAAAAAGAAATACCGTCCGCAGTTCGACGATGAGGACGATTCGGTCACCGCCGCGCCCGTTTCATCGGGCCCGCCGAGCGAGGCGTTCAAGGCGATGGCGGCGAAGTATCTGAAGCCCGGCGACGGCGAACTCATGCAGAGAGCGCTTGAAATCATCGTGAACGAAAAAAAGGCAAGCACGTCGTATCTTCAGCGGCGCCTGTCGATCGGTTACAACAGCGCCGCGACCTTGATCGATCAGCTTGAAGAGCGCGGCGTTGTCAGCGCGCCGCTTCCGGGCGGACAGAAACGCGAGATTCTTATCCTCGACCAACTCATTGAAACAAATAGAATTTAAAGGAACGGATCCCAATCATGAATGACGAACAGACACATCCCGCACAGCCGCAGGGGAACGATCTTTTCACTCATGCGGCGGCAAACGAGGCGCTCGTTCAGGAAAATCTGACAGCCGCCGGCCCCTCCGCTTATGCACCGTCGCAGTTCGCAGCAAACTCTCCGGAGGCGAAGGCCACGCCGGGTGAAGTCGGCGAACCCTCCTATATCGCACGGAATGTCTCCGCGGCGGCGGAACCGGTAATCG
>ERZ1026894.240-NODE-240-length-42806-cov-36.185867_pt1 | contig 42806 bp, 52 predicted proteins | sample MGYA00380177_ERZ1026894 | MGnify/ENA primary metagenome ERZ1026894 (study PRJEB33269, sample SAMEA4719813) | human gut metagenome | biome: human-associated habitat; feature: organic feature; material: feces | place: Cameroon | collected 2013-10 ... | reverse complement strand
TCACTACGAAGCAAAATTTTAAACTTTTTTGAAAAACATAAAAATTCAAAGACACAAAAAGATTCAAATTTAAAAGATGAATATGAAGAGCCAACAATAAAAAAATCATTTGGTAAAAAAATCGGTTTTGCATTTTTGAATTTCTTTGATATTGTTTTTGATTTAGTTTTTGCGGCAGTAATTATTCTGATACTAAAACCTGAACTTATAAATGGCAATTCACTTTGCAATAAAATTTCAATCATTGATTTTGTGAAAAATAATTTGCCAGAAAATTTTTTGTTTTTAATTTTTCTTTGTGCATTGTTGGCGGCATATTTTATTTTCAAATTGATTTTTTCATTTATTTATGTGCGCAGTTTGCAGAGAATTTCTTGCGCAATGATTGTGGTGTTGAGCATTGTTTCAATTCTTCTTTTGCCAACAAATATTCTGTTCTTTCTTTTGTTTTATTTTCTTCTATATATTACGTTTCAGATTTCGTGCGGAATAAAACCTAGTTGCGCTATTTACAAACTTATTGCAGTTATAGTTTTGGACATCACGCTTTATTTTGAACTTCATCTGATTTGCATAGATGAAATATGGAAATCTATAAGAGATATTCAGAATTCAATTTTTGAAATTATTGGTTATCTTAAAATTTAGAATAATAATAAAAGGGAATTTATATGAAAATTAATTTTAGCATTAAACAGTTTTTTCCTCAAAAGTGGCAGGTAAAACTTCCGGTTATGCTTTTTGCGGTTGTGATGATGGGAATTACGCTTTCAGTTCTTATTGAAATTGGCTGGGGAACTGATCCTGCGACTTTTATGAATTATCATGTGGCGGCATTGCTTGGAACTGATAATATCGGCTTGATTCAGATTATGGATTACGCGGTTTTTCTTTTTTTTGTAATTTTGTTTGGGGCGCAGCATATCGGTTTTGGCTCGATTGCGAATATGTTTTTTATCGGATTTGTTTCTGATTTTTCACGCTGGATTTGGAAGCTGATTGGATTTCATCAGTTTTTGCAGAATGCGGAACTTTTGCCAAAGGCTGGAATTTTTGCTTTTATTTTGCTTCTTTTTGTAACTGCTTGCGCGATTTATATGAATTCAGAATTGGGAATTGCTCCTTACGATGCGGTTCCTAAAATTATCAGCGATAGATTTGTTAAGCTTCCTTTTTTTGTTGTCCGCATTATTTTTGATTATTCTGCAATTACAATTGGACTTGTGGCGGCTTGCTTTGCAAAAAACAACATTCCGAATCCAGTTGCGACTTTTGCCGGAGTCGGACTCAGAACAAATATTTTCGGTTCAGTCTGTATGGGACTTCTTTTAGGACCAGCCATTTCTCTTGTTGGAAAATTTATGAAAAAAATTATTCCAGTGTTTCGTGAAAATTAGCCTGAATGTCGAAGTTTGAAAAGGACAGGCATTTATGTGTCATTTCCGTGCTGCGACACTGCGATGTTTACGCAGTAAACTCGGTTAGGAATCTGTTGTAAAACTACAATAGATTATAAATCGAGTTTCTTTTAGAAACATCGCAGGGGCAAGCCCTATAATGACATTAAACTATAAAACTCGAATTTAGGGCTAATTAAGAAAATAGTTTTTTATTTTAAAATCGCTTTCATTGCGCAGAGGGCGGCTAGAAAAATAATGTTCATCAGCGTAAAGACTGCGAGGAATTTTCCGGTGCCGCCTTTTTCCTGCGTGTAGAGTTTTAGGCTTATAAGGCTTGCAAGAGATGCCACCGGTGTTCCAAGCCCGCCGATGTCTACACCCAATAGAAGCTCCTTTGTGTTCTGCGCGAACGGATGAAGCAAAAGTGTTGTGGGAACGTTGCTTATCAACTGGCTGAACGCAAGGCCTACGGTAAATTCGTTTCCTCCGGTTATCCGTTTTAGAAAACTGTCCACGCTTTCCAGCCGCGCGATGTTTCCTGTGAAAATGAAGAACGCCGTGAATGTCAGAAGCAGCATAAAATCGATGTTGCAGAAAATTTTCCGGTCGGAAACAAGAACGCAAATAGCGACAAGGACTGCCGCCGCCCATTTTGGAACTACGTCCGCAACTGAAAGCAGGCACAATATAAAAAGTGCAGTGTACAGAATATTTTTTCCTGCGCAACTAGTGCTTTCAGCTTTGGCTTCCTGCTGTTCAATCTGCGTTTTTTCATTTTTTATTATCAGAGTTGAAAAAATCAGAAGTAAAAAAGAAAGCGATGTGTACGGAAAAAGAATTTTCATAAACTGGACTGTGCCGAGCGGCATTTTTGAAAACAAAAATATATTCTGCGGATTTCCAATCGGCGTAATCATGCTTCCAAGGTTTGCCGCAAGAGTCTGAAGAACGACGGTATATAATAGAAGAAAACCGCTCGTTCCTGAAAGAAGCACAATCGCGAACGGAACAAATGTAAGGAGCGCCACGTCGTTTGTAATAATCATGCTTGTGAAAAAACAAAGCATAACAAGCGTAAGGCAAAGTCCGCGCTGACTGTGAACTTTACGGCAGACGGTTTTTCCAAGAGCGTCGAAAAGTCCTGTCCTCCGCCAGCCTGAAACGACCGCCATCAGCGAAAAAAGAGTCAGAAGCGTTCCAAAGTCGATGTACGAAATATATTTTGCATCCGGCTTTACAAAAAACATTGAAACGAGCGCGAATAAAAATGTGATGCAAAAGATAATTTCCTTTTTGCACCAGATGAATATTTTATTAAAGATTTTTCCTGCCGACATTTTTTTGCCTTTTTGAAGATTAGTATATTTCCCTTTGAAAAAAATGTCAGCAGTTTTACATTGCAAAAAAAATTATTTTATTGCAATGTAAATAAAAATTGTTCCCGTTTTTCCGTCGCAGTCTTCCTGGTATTCTTCAAAGTCGCCAGTGAATGTGCGTTCAAGCGGAGTGTTCCAAATTTCAGCCCAAGTTTTGCCAACATCTTTTGCAACGTCGCCTTTCACCGTGAACTTTGCATATTTTCCGCTTGGAATTTGTTTTACTGCAAAGCTTTTTTCTTTTGCATCTTCAGCTGATTCATTTGAAATCTGGACTCCAACAAGAACCGTGTAATCCTGTTCTGTCGGCATTCCGTAGTCGCAGTAAAGACCCACTGCTTTTTGGTTTGTTCTGCCCGTGAACTTTGACTGCATGTTTCCAAGTTTCTGCCAAAGTCCGCCAATTTTTTGCGTCATATTCGGCGAGTTATTTGATGTTACTTCTGTAAGTCCTGCGAATGTCATTTGCGGCAATTCTACGATTTCGTATTTCATGTTTTCTCCATTGAAAAAAATTTATGCCTGAATTATAAAACGGTTAATATGACAACAGTATGTCATGTTTTGTTTTAAATTGCATTTATTTTTTTTTGCTTAAATGCTATGATGAAAATGTCTGTGAAAAAAATATTTTTCTTGTCTTTATTTATTTCATTTTTCTCTTGCTTCAAGTTCAGTGCTGAAACTTTTTCATTTGCGGCTTCCGTTGGTTTTCAGTCTGGAAAAGTTCAGGAATATGTTTATGATTCTGGCGATGTTCTTAGCCGGCTTGACTGGAAAACTTATTTTATTCCTGTTGCGGATATTTCTTCTAGGCTGAATATTTTTCACATTGTTACTGATGTTGATTTTCTTTGCGCATTGCCGATAAAGTACGGAACGATTGAAGACTGGGACTGGCTTGGAGAGGATAAAACAAGAGCAACAAATTTTTCAAAACATGATCTTTCAGTTGAAAGAAAATTTGAAGTTGAAGCAAAAAGCGGATATGAATTTGTTTTTGAAAAAATAAAACTTGTTCCGCAGTTTGGCTTGCGTTATCGTAATCAAAAATTTAAGGCGCACGACGGATATTATAAGTATGCGGATTATGAGAATGGAGAGTATTTGAGCAGTTCAATCGAAAGAAAAAAAATTAATGGAACTGGACTTTCTTACGAGCAGCAGTTTGTACTTCCGTTTATTTCTCTTGAAGCCGAATATAAAATTTTTTCTAACTGGAATTTGATTTTAAACTGGCGTTGCTATCCTTATATTTATTGCTTTGCAGTTGACAGACATTATTTTAGAAATACAGATTTCCGCGATGCGATGTATGGCTCTGGATTTTTGTTTGGTGCGGAATTGCGTTACAAGTCTTTTTCAATTCTGGCAAATTATGAATTTCTTGAATGCAAAAACGGAATATCAGAATATAAAGAAGACGGAAAATCCGCAGTGAAGCTTTATACTGTGCCTGGAATAAAATCTTCTGTTGCTTCTGTCATGGTGCGTTATAGATTTTAAAATAAAAATATGTCGCAGAAAAATCTTTTTGAGCTTGTTTACATTCTCTTGGATAAAAAATCGGTAACTGCAAAAAATCTCGCGGAACATTTTGGTGTTTCTGAAAGAACAATTTTGCGTTGGGCAGAATCTTTGGCAGAAGCGGGAGTTCCTGTTTATTCTACACAAGGAAGGTACGGCGGATTTGCGATTGCAGAAAATTATGTGCTGGATAAAACTATTTTTACTGATGAAGAAAAATGCTCTGTTGTTTCAAGTTTGAAGGCTGTTGCAAAACTTACAGGCAGTGAGCATTCTTGCAAAAATTCTGCGGAAAAAACTGCGGTGCAAAAACTCAGCAAGTTTGCTAAAAAAAATACTGACTGGCTTGAACTTGATTTTTCTCCATGGAATCCGCAGGGAAAAAATATCAACGGAATATTTAACAAACTTAAAAATGCCATAATAGAAAAACAGCAAGTTGAGTTTGATTATTTTTCACTTAACAAAAAAACTGAGCATAGAACTGTTCAGCCTTGGAAAATTGTATTCCGCGGTGTTGGCTGGTATTTTTACGGTTGGTGCAATGTGCGTTGTGCTCCAAGATATTTCAAGCTTAATAGAATCTACAATCTAAAAGTACTGAATAAAAAAGTTTTTATGGAAGAAAAATTTGGAGCTGAGCAAAAGAATTCTTATAGTGCGGAAAAAGAAATTTCGATGATTGAAATAACTGCTCAAGTTTCAGACAACGAGCTTTATAGAATCCTTGATGAATTTGCAGTTTGCAAAGTTGAGAAGTTTTCTTCAGAAACTTCAATTGTAAAATTTAACGCGCCGGAAGTCAGCTGGCTTGTTCCATTTCTTTTGTCATTTGGCTCAGCTATAAAAATAATTTTTCCTGAAAAAATAAAAGAGCAGTTTTCTCTTGAAGTAAAAAAAATGTCAGCGCGCTTAAATGAAAAATAAAAATTCAATTGAAGAAGATAAAAATATTTGTATAATAAATTTTAGTTTTTTGCGAGGAAATATTTTTATGAAAAATTTTTTGTGGATTTTGTTTTCATCTTTTGTTTTAGTTTTGTTTTTGGGATGCATGGCAACAACGACTTCAGCAGGAAATGTGGGAGCGGACAGAAATCAGCTTATGATTGTTTCAGAAGAACAGATGGAGCAGAGCGCGAATGAGTCTTACGCTCAGGTTATTGCCGAGGCAAAAAAGTCCGGCACGTTGAATGTTGATGCTACGACTGTTGCCCGCGTAAGAAATGTTGCAAAAAATTTGATTGCGCAGGTTGGAGCTTTTAGAGAAGACGCGCTTTCTTGGAACTGGCAGGTGAATGTAATCAGCGACAACACTGTAAATGCTTGGTGTATGCCTGGCGGAAAAATTGTTGTCTACACTGGAATTATCCAAAGCCTCAATTTGACAGATTCGCAGCTTGCCGCTGTAATGGGACACGAAATTGCGCACGCGCTTAGGGAACACAGTCGTGAGCAGGCTAGCAGCGAAACTTTAAAAAACGCCGGAATCGCAGTTGTTTCTTCCGTTGCAGGACTTAATGAAACTGGAAACTCTTTGCTTGGTCTTGCGGCTCAATATACTTTGACTCTTCCGTTTTCACGTTCGCACGAAACAGAAGCGGATCACATTGGAACAGAACTTATGGCACGCGCTGGGTACGACCCTAATGAAGCTGTTGCAGTTTGGCAAAAAATGTCTGCGCTCGGTGGAAGTCAGATTCCAGAAATTATGAGCACCCATCCTTCCAACACAAGCCGCATAAAAGACTTAACCGAAATCTCTAAAAAAGTTTATCCACTTTATGAGGCTGCAAAAAAATAACGTCTAAATACATTTGGACAAGGCACGCTTACAGTCAATGTCTTAGCCGTTTTTATGGTTTGAATATACTCTAAATGAAAATTTACAGAACAAGTCCGGTAATGGTTGTTTGTTCTAGTGATAAAAGTGTCCTCAAGTTTTGCAATCTCACCATCTATGCGGTATAGATTTAAACTATACTAAAAGGCTAAAATGAAACAAATGACACTACAGCAGCTAAAATATGCAGTTACAGTCGCCGAGTGCAGAACAATCTCTAAAGCGGCTGAAAAAGTCTTTATCTCGCAGCCGAGCCTCACAGCCGCAATCAGGCAGCTTGAAGACGAAATGAACGTGAAAATCTTCTCGCGCACAAACAAAGGAATTGAAATCACAAAAGACGGCGAAATTTTTTTATCTTACGCGAGGCAGGTTCTTGAACAGGCGGACTTGCTCGAGGAAAAATTCACAGGAAAGCGAAGTGCAAATCCGTTTTTCAGCGTTTCTTGCCAGCACTACTCGTTTGCGGTGAATGCTTTTGTTGACGTAATCAAAGAATTCGGCGGAAACAAATACAATTTCACGCTCAGGGAAACTCAGACTTTTGAAATCATCGAAGACGTTTCGTTCCTGAAAAGCGAAGTCGGAATTCTCTACACAGACTCAAAAAACGAGGAGATAATCAGAAAACTCCTGAAAAAAAACGAGCTTGAATTCTCCGAGCTTTTTACAGCAAAGCCTCACGTTTTTATAAGCGACAAAAATCCGCTGTGTAAAAAAAGCCGAATCACCGTGAAAGACCTTGCGCCGTTTCCGTATCTCGTCTTTGAGCAGGGGGAGCACAGTTCATTTTATTTTTCCGAAGAGCCTTACCCTGCAATTGAGCACGAAAAAACAATCATGGTGCGAGACCGGGCGACTCTCTTTAATCTTCTTATTGGACTTGACGGATTTACAGTGAGCTCTGGTGTAATCGATGAGGAGCTGAACGGAGATCATATCGTGGCGCGACTGCTCGAACTTGACGAGAAAATGCGGATTGGAATCATCACAAAGAAGAACGTGATTCTTTCAAGATACGCGGTAAGTTACATTGAAGCGGTGAGAAAGTATATTTAAGATGAATGCGTGATAAGGGTCAAGAAAAATGGGAAATTAACGTTTTATGAAAGTGCAAAGTTTTGCGAACGTTACTGTAACGCTTCAAGAAATTACGTGCGGACGGAAAACGTTACGGTAACGCAAGGAGAAATCAAGCAAATTCGGCGAACGTTATTTTAACGCAGGCAGAAAACAGATGTTGCCGGAGAAAATCAAAATAACGTTTGTCAAAAGCGTACCAGTTCACGGAATGTTACCGTAACACAAAAAGAAATCAATTGAAGATGAAACATTTCCGTTTGACACCCTATCAGTCGGTCGGATATATTGTCAGTGATATTTTTATTCAGGAAACTCTATATGGCGGAAAAAGGTAACACAAAGCAGGAGATTCTGGAGGCGGCGCTGGATTTGTTTTCGGCGCAGGGATTCGAGGCGACTTCCATGTAGCAGATTGATGACTTGAAGCACGGCATGAATTTCCGGGTGATTGACGCGAAGACCGAAATATTCAGCCGGCAGGGACGCGTTTACAAAACTCCAGCCGCGATTCTGAGCACGGAAGAATTCATTCTAGAATATCCCGGAAGTACGGATTTTTTCTTATGGATTCCTAATGTATCACTCAGAAGCAACTGAAAACACATTCACAGACATTGACAGAATGATTGCTTCTGCAGGCTGATGAAACAAACACGGCTTAGGCATTTTTCATACCATAGGTATGCTGCGAGATTTTGCTGCGAAAAACTCGGGTATTTTACGTGTGCGCTCACACGCACGGCCTAAGCCTTTGGCTAAGCTGGGAAAAATAATTTTCTTTCTGGACGGAGCTTTATGGAATATATAAGAATTACAAAAGAAAACATTGACTTGGAGCACATCTGCTGCGCCATGTCTGGAAAACAGAGCCTTGCTAAAAGGGAATGGATGAAAAACTGCTTTGAAGACGGGCTTGTTTTTTACCGGAGCAAGGAGCGGGGCAAGTGTTTTATTGAATATATTCCGGCTGAAAATGCATGGATTCCGATTGAGGCTGGCGGTTACATTTACATCAACTGCCTGTGGATTGCCGGCGCTATGAAAGGACATGGTTATTCTGACGATTTGATTTCGGAATGCATTCGGGACGCAAAGGAAACAGAAAAAAAAGGAATCTGCATACTTTCGTCGGAAGGAAGAAAAAAAGAGTTTCTGTCGGATTCAAAATATCTTGAACACAAGGGATTTTCTGTCGCAGACACTTCCGAGCCGGGAATTACACTTATGTACCTGCCGTTCGACAAGAATGCCGAACCTCCGAGATTCAAAGAATGTGCAAGACACCCAAAAACTGACGAAAACGGCTTTGTTCTTTACTACACAGACCAATGTCCGTTCACATATTACTGGGTTCCAAAAGTTCAGGAAGCGGCGAAAGAAAACAACATTCCCCTTAAAGTAATCCACATAACAGATAAGTCATCCGCCCGGAACGCCCCTTCCCCGGTCACAACCTACGCCCTTTTCCACAACGGAAAATTCATAACGCACGCAATTCAGTCCGACAAAAAGTTTTTGAAACTTGCGAGTGAAACAGGAGAAATAAAATAAAATCTTTTCCGGTGGTTTAGAAAGCCGCCCTGGAATATAAAGCAAAATTATCCATCAGTCCGAAGGATAATGGGAAAGAGCGCGCACACCATATAATCCAGCGTCATAAAAAGCATTGCAGTCAATTTTGATTTGTTACCTGCAAGCCTTTTTCTATTTTTCTACATTCGATACTGTGAATTTGATTGCTTTATTGGGGCAGACTGTCTTGCAGTCGCCGCAGCGTATACAGTCCATGCTGTTGGGATTCCGCCAGACGGGAATATCTAATTTGCAGATTTTCTGGCAGGAGGCACACTCTGTGCATTTTTCAGTGTCGATTTTAAAGCGATAAAATGAAATCTTGTTGAAAATTCCGTAAACCGCGCCGAGCGGACAAACATAGCGGCAGAAGGGACGGCATATTATAATAGAAGAAAACAGCGTAATTAATAGGATTAAAACTTTCCAGCGGAAGATAAAGCCCGCAGCCTCCCGCATTCCTTTATCTAACAGCACAAGCGGAACGCCTCCCTCAAGTGTTCCCACCGGACAAATCCACTTACAGAACCAGGGCTCGCCCAAACCTGTAATATCAATAACGAACATAGGAAGCAGGATTACAAAAATTCCCAGAAATACAAAACGCAGCCAGCGCAGACCTTTTTCGCCCGGAAGACGACGGATTTTTTTGACGAATGGAATCTTAAAAAGCAAATCCTGAACAAGACCAAATGGGCATAAAAAACCGCAGACAAATCGTCCAAGAATAATTCCGAATATCACAAGTAAGCCCACAACATACATTGAGATGCGGTATTCGCGGGCATTGAGCGTGGCCTGCAGAGAGCCAATCGGACAGGCTCCCAGCGCACCCGGACAGGAATAGCAGTTCATTCCCGGCAGGCAGACAGCTTTCGAGCCGCCCTCAAAAATTTTTCCATGGGAGAAACCCTTGATGTAGCCGTTTGAAATGGCTGCAAAACATGCCTGAAATATTAGACGAATGCGGGAATGTTTTTTCAGTTTTGAACTGCCTGCCATAGAAAAATTCCTCTTCTATCCTATTCCGATACATTCCAGACAGATTCTGCTGGCTTTATTGAAAACAGTCTCTGCCTCTCCCCGGAAAACACCTGCTATCACAAGGCCAATTCCAAGACAGAGAGAGATAATTGCTATGATTTTACGGACTTTTTCATCCAATTTCATTTTTCCAGAATTCCATCGATAATCTTCTGCCAGTCTTTCTGGCTGCGTGAACCAAGATACGCATTTCCAACCTGATTTCCGTTTGAATCTACAAAAATCGTTGTCGGAACAGCCTGCACACCGCGCAGAAGACCGGAGAACATCTCGATATTCGGAATAATATGGGTATAGTCTGCGCCGGTATTTTTGATGATTTTCTCACCTGTTGTCTTTACCCGTTCACTGACCTGGCCCTTGTTATCAAGAATATCTATTACAATTCCTATAACTTCAATTCCCTTTGCCTTATTCTCTTCGTTTATTCGGGCAAGATCAGGCATTTCCCGGATGCAGGGACCGCAAAAAGTACCCCAGATGTTTACCATCGTAAGCTTATTCTTTGCAAAAATTTCGCTTGTTACGGGATTTCCCTTAAAGTCTGTGGCAGTAAATGAAATTTTGTCACCCGCTTTTTGTGCAAATAAAAGTGTTGAAAGAGTCAAAAGCGCGATTACAGTAAAGAGTTTTTTCATATAAATTCTCCTGTGAAGGCGAGCCTCTCAAATCCTAAATCAAGACCGCCGCAGCCGCTGAAAAGACTTATTACTTTCATAAAATTTCCTTATAGAAAAATACTATATCACATTTCTTGTTATTTGTCTTTTAAGTCCAAAAAAAGTAGAAAACATAACCCAGCCGTTCATTTATCTTGGTCAGGTTTCAACTTTTCCGGGCAGCGCGGAAGGCAACAAGCCAATCACAATGAAATTCGCGCTTCATAGCCGTGTTCCTGACGAGCTTTTCAACGACTTTATAACACGCACTGACAAAATGGGAAAAAACAGCGATAATTGACTTTACAAAAAAAAGGACTGAAAAAATGAACAACGCAAATATAACAAAAAACGATTCTAAAACCCAAACCACACAGCTCAAGCAAATCCATGTTTCGGCGGCGGTAATTTTCCGTACTGTGGCTGGCGGCGAAAAGCTGGTTTTTGCGACGCAGCGTGGCTACGGTGAATGGAAGGACTGGTGGGAGTTTCCGGGCGGAAAGATTGAAGATGGAGAAAGCGCGGAACAGGCGGTTGTGCGGGAAATACGCGAGGAGCTTGCGACGGAAATCCGGGCGGAACGAAAACTCTGCACGGTTGAATACGACTACCCTGCTTTTCATCTGACAATGGAATGTTTTTTGTGTTCAATTGTTTCCGGGAAGCTTACTCTGCTTGAGCACGAGAACGCGGCATGGCTTTCCGAGGAAAAGCTTAAAAGCGTAAAATGGCTTCCTGCGGATGTGGAAGTTTTAGAAAATCTAAAGGAACTTTTTTAGGCGGATGCGGTAGCGCTGGGAGCAATGCCGAAGGCAGTCCGAACGAAGTGAGGACCGCGCGCAGCAAGTTGCGGACATAGCGACGGCAAGCGCCAAAGGTGCTTGCCGGACCGCCAGATTTTCTAATCAGTTAGTCAATTCGGGATTTTTCTCGTGCATTACAAAAATTTTTATTCCTTCATCGGGGAATTTTTTCTTTTCGTATTCGATTACGGTTTGAATGTCTTGCTCCACGGAATCTGCGCAATATGCAAGCAGAATAAAATTTGTTTCCGGCCAGGTTGTTGTGCCTAGTTTGCGGGAGTTTTTTCCTCGGCCGTAGACCAGAGGTATCGTCGAATAGCAAAAGTCCGGGATTACGGCTTCAAGATTTTTTATGATTTCTTCATGAACGGATTGGTTTGCGATTATTTCAATTCTTATCATTTTTGCTTCCTTTATTGGTGATTTGAGTTTTCTTTGTGATTTTCTTTCAGCATTGCCAAAAGTTCCGGTGCGACTTTATTTTTTTTCTGACTGCCTTCTTTCCTATTAAAAAGCGAATACAAAACCGGAATTATAAAAAGCGTTACAATTGTGCTTGATGTAAGTCCGCCGATTATGCAAAGCCCGATTGGCTGTGTCATTGAGGAATTTGCGTCTCCAAAAAACGCCATCGGTATCATTCCAAGAATTGTTGTAAGCGTTGTCATAAGAACTGGACGAAGGCGCGAGGCTCCGGCGCTTTCACACGCTTCAAGAACTTTCATTCCGCGGCGCACAAGAAGATTTGTCTGGTCAACAAGAATAATTCCGTTATTGACAACGATTCCTACAAGCATTACTACGCCTAGCATTGAAACCATGCTGAACGACTGGCCTGTAACAAGATGAATAACAACGACGCCAACTATAAGGAACGGAAGAGTGAACATATTTATGAACGGGTCTTTGAACGACTCGTAAGTTCCTGCCATTACTCCAAACACCAAGATTACGGCAAGAAAAACTACAATTAAAAGGATTTTCATTGTATTCATAGTGTCTTTCCATGAGCCTTCAAATGAAACATTAACCTCTTCTGGAATAACCATATTTTCGTTTATAGCCTGTTTTATCTGGTTTTCGATTTCGCCTGCGTTTGAACCGGCTGTAATTCCTGCGGTAAGGTGGACTGTCCGGGTTTTATTTTCGCGGCTTATTGAAACAGGTCCTGTTCCACGCACAACTTGCGCAAAATTTGAAACCGCATAACGTCCGTTAGTTCCGTTCACGTAGATTTTTTCAAGGTCTGGAATCTCGCCTCTGTCCTGGTCATTAAGCAGAACAACCACGCTGTAATCGTCTCCGCCTGCGCGGTAGGTTGTAGCGGTTTTGCCGTTTATGCTGTAGTTTATTTCGTTTGCAATTGAACTTACGCTGATTCCAAAAGATGAGGCGCGGGCACGGTCAATCCGGATTTCAACCTGCGGAAGTCCTTCCTCAATATCAAGGCTTGGTTCTGTCGCTTCCGGAATTTTTTCTTTTATAAGGTCTTTAATCTGATTTCCTGTTTCAACCAGTTTTTCAAGGCTGTTTCCGGAAAGCGCAATGTCTATGTCGCTTCCTGTCATCTGCTGCATTTTTCCGTCATCAAAAGTGAACGTAGCTGTAGGAAAATCTTCAAAATGACGGCGGAGTTTTTGCTTTACGCTGTCCGCGCTATCTGTCTGCTTTGAGGCATCTGGAAGTGTTATGCTTATCGAGCCTTTGTATGAAGTGTCTGTGCTTAGCGACATTCCGCTGGAAGAGCCGACGCTTACGACAATATTTTCGTAGCCTTTTATTTCATCCTTTGCAATCTGGTAAAACTGCTCAAGAACGCTTTTAGTCTCGGAAAGTTTTGTTCCAAGCGGAAGCTCAACGTTCAGTCCGACTTCTGTATCATTGAAATTCGACATAAAAGTTACGCGAAGATGATTAAAAAGCAAAACTGAAGAAGAAAGGATTGTAAACGAAATAAGAACAGTTGCAAAACGATGATGAAGTGCAACTCTTAAAGCGGCGCGATATCTGTCCCGAATCCAGTTGATTGCATTTTCCACGGCGGAATCGCATTTTTTAAGGAATTTATTATTTATAGGAACTTCGGTTCTGTTGTCGACAGGAAGAAATTTTCCAGCAAGAACTGGAACAAGGAACATTGCGACAACAAGAGATGAAAGCAACGCGATTATAATTACAACCATCAGCGTCGTAAAAAGTTCGCCGAGCATATCAAGTTTTGACTTGTACACAAAGAACGGAATAAAAACACAGATTGTTGTAAGATTTCCGGAAATTACAGAAGACATTACTTCCTGAGTTCCGATTTCCGCAGAAACTTTCGCGCTTGTTCCCCTGATTCTGTATGAATAGATATTTTCAAGAACTACGACAGAAGCGTCAACAACCATTCCGATTCCAAGAATAAGTCCTGTCATTGTAATCATGTTCAAGGTGATTCCGCTGAAAACCATAACGAGGATTGTAATCATCACGCTGAACGGAATTGAAATCGCCATGATCACCGTGCTTTTTACGCTTCGCAAGAATACAAAAAGAACAAGAACCGCAAGAACAAATCCTTCAAGAATTGACTTTACAAGAGAATTTAAAGTGTCGCGGACAGAAGTTGAGTCATCAGAAATTATGTCAAGGGAAACACCTTCCGGCAGAATCGACTGGATTTCCCCGATTTTTTTATAAACCGCATTCGCGACGTTCACGGAATTGCTTCCGCTCTGCTTTTGAAGGCTTATGTAAACACCCGGCTTTCCGTTTATAAAAACTTCGCTCGTTTGGTCTTTGTAGCCTAAGAATGCTTCACCTATGTCCGAAAGTTTTACATCGTAGCCGTTTACAGTTCCAACAACAGTATCGTTTATCTCATCAATTGAACTGAATTCGCCTGTTGTGCGGACCATATATTTTCTAGTGCCTTCATAAACTGAGCCACCGCCAACTTCAATGTTCTGGCTTGCAAGCGTGCTTACCACAGAAGAAAGGGTTAATCCGTAGGCATCCAGCCTGTTCTGGCTAAGCTCGATTCTTACAATTGACTCGCGTCCACCGCGCACCGTGGCCTGGGCAATTCCAGATGTCTGCTCCAGACGGTCAGAAACCTCATCATCGGCGAGTTTTCTAAGCTCATCAGCGGAACTGTTTCCGTTTAGCGCAAGCGTCATAATCGGCATTGAACTTGAATCAAACTTAAAAATCTGTGGAGAATCCGCATCATCCGGCAGACTTCCTTTTACCATATCAAGTTTGTCGCGTATGTCGTTTATCGCAGTATCAATGTTTGTTCCGTAATTGAATTCAAGCTTAATCAGCGATGAGCCTTCCGAAGACTCAGAAGTCATTTCCTTTAGATTGCTTACGCTTATCAGCCCGCTTTCAATAATTTCTGTAACGGATTTTTCAACTGATTCAGGTCCTGCGTTGTCGTAGCTTGTCATAACCATTGCGACCGGCATATCCATATCAGGCATCAAGTCAATCTGTATGTTCCCAAGCGTAAAGAATGCGACAATAGCAACAAGCGCAAAAACACAAATTGTCAGGACAGGATGCTCAAGGACTTTTTTTGAAACGCTCATAATTTATTCTCCCTATCACTCAGTTTTTTTTGTTCACATCGCGGACTTCAACTCCGTCTGAAAGAACCTGCATTCCGCTTACAACAATCCGGTCGTTTTCTTTTAAACCGGCTGCAATTTCCGTACGCGCGTCAACTGTAATGCCCTCTTCAATTCCGCATTTTTTCACAGTCAGCTTTTCAGCATTTTCCGAGACAACGTAGACATATTTTTTTCCACTTTCCGTAACAATGCACTCCGACGGAACAGAAATTATGTTTTTGTGGAGAATCGTGTTCAGTTTTATGCGGACGTACATTCCGGCATTGATTCTTGAATCATTTGTGTCAAAAAGAAAATAGACTTCCTTTGTGCGCGAAGTTTCGTCAACAATCGGACTTATTCTAAAAATATGAGCCGGGAAAGTTTCGTTTTTGTACGCTTCAAGGGAAATTTCGGCAGTCTGATTATTTTTAAGGACGCCGATTTTTCCTTCCGGAACTTTTGATTCAATCTGCAGTTTTTTTATATTTCCAATCAGCGCGATTTGTGTCGAAGTAGAAACGGTTGTTCCCTGAGTCAGCGGAAGCGACGTAATATAGCCTTCAATCGGGGCGTAAACCGGACTTTTCGCGTAAACCGAACCTGGAACCGAAGGGTCAACCTCAGCAATCACCTGCCCTTTTTTTACGTAGGAGCCAAGAGTTACAGGAACATTCACAAGTTTTCCTGCCATATCCGGAAAGACAGAAATCGTGTTTTCTGCCTTTACATTTCCGCTGAGCAAAAGATATTCCTGCAAGTCTGATTTTTGAACCGCTTCAACCTGAACAGGATAAACAGTTTTTTCCGCAGGCGGAAGTTCTGTTTTTCGTTTTGGAATACAGGCAATAATTCCAAGAATGATAACTGCACCAGCTGTATAGCAAAGTCGTTTTTTCGTGATTTTCATTTTTTCACCTCGATTCATTTAATTTTTTGTATTTTTTAAATTTTTTTCACTTTCTGAACTTTTTTCACTTTCAAAAAAAGTTTCAGACGGAAGCGAAAGCATCTCCTGAAGCGACAGGACATTTGACAAAAGCGCATACTGTTCTGAGCGGAGCTGGAGTTTTGCCGAGCTAAGCTTATCCAGCGCGTCCTGCAAAGAAAGCAAGTCTTTTGCGCCACGACTGTATGCGTCCTCGGTCATCTCGTAGGATTTTTGAGCAAGCTCCACATTCATCTTTCTTGCGGTTATGTTTTTCTGTGAAAGCTCAATCGCCTCGAATTTTTCGGCGGCAGAAGTTTTTACTGTCTTTTTTAAATTTTCAAGCTGAACTTCATAATCTTTTATGGTGTCGTCAATTGCGGCAATTTCTACAGAAGCCGAAGAACCGGGAATCCAGCTATCAAGTGGAAGAGAAATTCCTGCCGAAATGCTCCAGTCTGGATTTTCTGCTCCGATTTTTGATTTTTTATCATAAGAATAAATTTCAGGCGAAATATCCGCGCTCAAATTCAGATTCGGAAGCCTGAGCGAAGTATATGTCGCATTTTTTGTGTGGCGCGCCGTTTCAAGATTTTTTTCAAGAAGTTTTATTTCCGAAGAATTTTCCACGCATTTTTCCAGAAGTGAACGGTCAATTTTAGCAACACGTTCCGCATCATCAAGGCTTCCTTCGAGCTCAACATCATAAGCCTGGTCAATTCCAATCGCATCAAGAAATTCTTTCAGCGCATTTTTTAAATTTGCGCGTGCACTGTCAACATCAGGTCTTGCGGTTTCTACATTCACTTCCGCGCTTAAAAGATCAAGCTGAGTTACAGTTCCGCGAGAATATTTTTCCTTTGCCTGCTCAAACTGCTTTTCGTAGCTTTCAAGATTTTTCTGCGCATTTTCAAGTTGCTCTTTCAGATAAAGAATTTGGTAAAATTCTGTGCGAACTGAACATTCTGTTTTACGGACTGTTTCTTCATAGGAAATCTCGCCTGCCTCATAAGACGAACGCAGCGCTTTTATTGAAGAAGCAATCCCGGCATCAAGCGAAAGAGAAGCAGAAAAAGAAACGCTGCCATTTACGATGTCAGAATCCGAATCTTTCCAGGATTTTTTTTCAGATGCGGAAACTCCAGCCGAAACAGATGGAAGAACCTTGTTCCACGAGTTTTTATACTCACGCTTTGCCTGCCCGCGCGAAATTTCTGATCTTTTTATGTCAACATGAAATTCCAAAGCTTTTTCAACAGCCTTGTCCGCCGTAAGAACGAGTTTTTCCCCTGCAAAAAGAGCGAACGAAAACAAGGAAAAAATCCCAAAAAAAGCAATTTTTTTATAAAGAGCCAAAATCGACCTCCTGATGAATTATCATTATTTTAAGTATAGCGTACTACATATAAGAAAACAATATCAAGTGTAGCAAGTTACAGTTAATTGCTTAATTTGCTTTAAAAAATTGCTTTTACGCTATAAAATATGAACAATGAACGATAACCACAAAAACGACATTGGATTTCTTTTTAAGAAAATTGATGAAAAACTTGAAAAACATGTAAATGCAAATTTGAATTCGCTTGGCATAACTTTTTCGCAGCTAAAGGTTTTGTTTTTTGTCAACGAAGCAGAAAATCATCAGACAACGCAAAAAGAAATAGAAACTTTTCTTGAAGTCTCGCATCCAACGACAAACGGAATAATCAAGCGTTTGGAAGAAAAGCAGCTTGTAAAAACAGAAATGACAATAAAAAACAGAAGAATGTCTAAAAATGTCGCCATAACAGAAAAAGGAATTGACCTTTGCTCAAAAAATGACGCGGACAAAAATCTGCTAGAAAATAAATTTGGCGAATGGCTTTCGGAAGATGGAAAAAACACGCTTAGAGAACTTCTGTTAAAAATCTATGAAAATCTCTGCAGACTCGAAAAATCTTGAAAGCGTAAAATGGCTTCCTGCGGATGTGGAAGTTTTAGAAAATCTAAAGGAACTTTTTTAGGCGGATGCGGTAGCGCTGGGAGCAATGCCGAAGGCAGTCCGAACGAAGTGAGGACCGCGCGCAGCAAGTTGCGGACATAGCGACGGCAAGCGCCGTAGGTGATTGCCGGACCGCCACGTATGCAAAGCATTGTGGGAACGCCAATTTGTTATTTCTCCGCAGATTCCGCCTTTTTTAGTTCTGCCGCAAGGTCGGAAAATTTTACCGTCGCAAGCTTTTGCTCAAACGCTTTCTGCGCGTCCGCAAGGTGGGAGTCTAGTATGTTGTGGATATTTTTTCCGACAGGGCACGCGGGATTCGGCTGCTCGTGAAAACCAAAGATATTTTCTTCCATGCTGCCAGAAGCCTTGTAAATGTCAAAAAGTGTAAAATCCTCCGGCTTTACCGCAAGCTCAGCTCCGCCAGTTCCGGCCGCAACGTTCACAAGACCCGCCGCCTTGAGCGAAATGAGCGTCCGCCGTATAATCACAGGATTTACGCCCGTGCTTCCGGCAATAAAATCCGAGGTAACCTTGTATTCTTTGTTAAAACGGTAAATGCACAACAACGTATGAACCGCCACCGTAAATTTACTGCTTATCTTCATACGCCGATTCTAACAGATTTTTGATGTAACTTCAATTATTACAATTTACTTTGACAAGTGCTACAGAGTCGCTGTCGCCTGGGGCATTTTTTGAGACAAAGCCCTTGATTTTGTGCTCCATTGTTTTTACAACAAAGCCCGCGTTCTATCATTTTTTTGCAAGAATCAAAGTGTAATAACAACCGTCGCTGACATTATTTGCTCCAGACTTATTTACACTGCTGACAGCAAACCAATTCACATCTGGATTTTCAAGATTTTTTCTAGTTCGGGAATTTGAAGCCCAAAGATTTACAATTTCATAGGCTGCAAAATCATCCATAGTCATAGTCTTGCTAAAAGCAACATTTTGAGCAACGAATTTATAGCCAGTAGATATTTTTTTCACATTTATATTAAAAATCTGCTTTTTATTTGCCATTTTTTTTGAATGATTTATGCAGATTTTATGCAAATCCGGATCATAGTACATGATGGAATCCGGGCGTCTTTGTTTTATGTATTTATTGATTGCATCCAGAATTTTCTTATCATAAAAAGCGCAATTATAGAAACCGTTTGTCGGAGCACAGGCTTCATCCGCAAGCTTTTGTTCCTCCACGGACTGAAAATCTTCTGATGTTATTGAATTTATATATTCAGAGTTTTCCTCTGCCCATGAAACTGAATCGCATGAAACTAAAAATCCAAAGGAAAACAAAGAAATCAACAAGGATGCCAGCAAAAATCTTCTATTTAACACAGATTTATTTTAATGCAAATTGATACTTTGTCAATCTTGCATAATAAGCTGTTATTTTACAACCGTCAAAATCATCTTTAATTTTTAATTTTGTAAGCGCCTTCAGCGAATGTGAAACATTTTTTTGCATTACAATTATCTGGCCGGCTTTCAAAATATGCGGAACTCCGAAGACTGTGATTTCAGTTTTTCCCTCTTCGCATTGAACCAAATCTTTCAGAACAAGCGGAGCTGCGTCTTCAACATTTTTAATAAGTTTTTCTTCTATATTATTGCGTCTAAATCCACAGAAGAATTTTTATTTGATTCATAGTGATATATTTATAGAAGAAAAAGATTTTTCGATAGACTTTGATAGCTGGCTTAAGGATTTAAAAGGTGAGCGCGCGAAAACAAATGTTTGAATTTGTTCTGGGGCAAAGCCGTAGCCCGCAACAACGTAAAACCGTGTTTTCTTGCAGGCTTTTTTATAACCTGAATAAAAACATTTCTTGTTTCCATTTCGTTCTCCTTGCAGGCATTAAACTGCCTATTTTGGAATTTGACACCTGTCGGAATAAAGTACGAAACCGGAATAGGATGTGTTGAATATGTCCCCGGGTTACAGCCAAACTTTGAAGCTAAGTGCAACCATCACGGGGAACATCATAACTGATTTCTTCGCTTTTCTACCATGTCTTCTTTTCTTTTGAAGAATCCTGCTGCTTCTTCCGCTCTTCAACCATTTTTACGAACCATTCCACCATTGCAGGATCCTGATGACTGAAGAAAGAACTTGTTGCAGTATCGAGAGCAGTAATTTTTGCCATCTCTTCGGCAGTGAGGGTAAAATCAAAGACATTCAGGTTTTCTGCCATGCGTTCCTTGTGGGTTGATTTTGGAATAACCACAATTCCTCTCTGCAGGTGCCAGCGGAGCATAACCTGAGCTGTTGTTTTTCCATGTGCGGCGGCAATTTCTTTTAACACAGGATTTTCAAAAAGACCACCGCGTCCCTCGCAAAAAGGGGCCCAGGCTTCAAGCTGAATACCGTACTTGTCATTCCATTTTTTTGCCTCTATCTGCTGATTCAAAGGATGACATTCCACCTGATTCACCATAGGCTTTATGCGGTTGAAGGACGCAAACTCCACCATGCGGTCGGCATAAAAGTTGGAGATTCCGATTGCCTTTAAAATTCCTTTTTCATAAAATTCTTCAAGAGCGCGCCATGCACCGTAAGCATCACCAAAAGGCTGATGAAGAAGCATGAGGTCAATGTAATCAGTCTTGAGTTTCTTAAGAGACTCTTCTACAGAAGCCTTGCAAGAGTCATAGCCGTAATGCTCAATCCAGACTTTTGTCGTAAGGAAAATGTTGCTCCGGGCAATGCCTGATTTTGCAATCGCGTTCCCCACTTCCTCTTCGTTGAAATACGACTGCGCCGTGTCAATGGAACGGTAGCCCACTTCCAGCGCGTCCGAAACACATCGTTCAGCCTCTTCCTTTGTCACCTGATACACACCATAGCCCAAAACAGGCATTTTAATTCCATTAGATAAAGTCTTATATTCCATTTTAGGCCTCCTGTTCCTGCGCGAGTTTTCGCGAAGCGGAAACTCGGTAAGTTCGCGTTAGCGAACGACGCATTTTTATTCCGTTTGATAATGTTACATAATCCATAATAATATCTCCTGATATGTTGTGCCATTTGTCAATGACAAAACAAACTTTAATATAAAAAAAGAAAAGGCTTTAGAAATCAAGATTTTCGGCACTAGACCATCCTGATATTCGTGGATTTAGGTTGAAACTTTGTTTCCACCATTACCGACAGGTCAATGATCCGCCAAAAGTTCTTTCTGTCTATTAAGCGGGAATTCGCAAGGATTTCTCCCTGTTTAGCCCATAGGAGGAACGAAGATAACTCAAATCTGCCTCGTTTCCGCCACCTTTTCTTTATTTCAAAAACTTAAAATATGAATAATGAACTAAGCTATTTTTCCGTTCATCATTCCCCAGACAAAACATGCAAGCTCTCTCGCTCCTGCCGCTGAAGATACGTTGTAATTTTTTCCACGTTCTTCAAGATGCTTCATTTTTGTTCTGATTCGTTTTGTTGCCTTATCCGCATACGCCACAATTTCAGGACTTGCATTCTTTTGTCTTTCAAGAATCCTCTTGGATTTCTGCCCGTAAGGATTCGTCCGTTTTATTGCCTTCGCCGACTCACAGAACAAAGCCCTCACGCGCTTGTTCCCCGCTTTCGTGAGCGGAAGCATATTTTTAGTCTTTCCGCTGGAATCTTCTCCAGGACAAAGGCCAAGATAACTTACGAACTGAGCTGCCGTCGCAAATCTTGTAAAATCATGGATTTCCACGGCTGTCTCAACCGCTGTTGTTATATCAATGCCTGAGAAACATACAAGCTTATCAACCTTATCCTTTATAATTTCTAGCTCTGCAATTTCTCTGATTTTCATATCCATTAGCTCAATTTTTGCTTTCAGACTGTAAACTTCTGCAAGATACTCATTGAAAGCCTCCTGCATCCATTTTTCTGAGAACTGAACGGTCTTTATCCATTTGAAGAATTTTTCAGTGTGCTTTTTCTTTATTGCCTCCAGGTATTTTATTACAGCTTTCGTTGTTGCCTTGATTGTCATTTCATCAGAAAGTTCATTTCTGAAAAAGTCAAAGCAGCAAAGTGAATAGGTGTCCTTGTGAACATCAATCCCAATGTACAAAATCTTCTCGTTTCGTGTTATAATTTCCATGTAGTGCCTCCACTTTGTATGAGGTAATGCCCATACTGTTATTTTTATCATTAACATTTTGACGCTAAATCCACGTTTTTACAAACTGGTTGGCACTACATATTGTCTAAAAATTATTTTCCTAACCCAATCTTTTTGAGCCAGGCATCCACTTCCTTTTGGTTTGGATTTGTTGTTCCTAAGCCTTCAAGGTGCTTTGCAGTCGGCGTCGCGTCTACAAGAGCCTGAAGAGTTTCGTCGCGGTAGGTCGCCATATAGGTCAAAAAAGGAATGACAGTTTTGCCCTTAAGGTCGGCAGAATGATTTTCAAGAAAATGCGTCATAAGAGTTGGAGCGGTGTGCCACCAGACAGGAACGCCCACAAAAATTGTGTCGTACTTTGAAAAATCGGGAGCCCTTTTTACCTCGCGGAATATACCATTATCCAGTTCTTCTTTTACAACTTCAGTACAAGGAGTGTAGCTTGTTGGATAAGCCTTTGTCGGTTCAATCCTAAAAAGCTCCCCGCCGTTAGATGAGGAAATCATTTTTGCCATTTTTTCTGTTGTGCCACCCCAGCTAAAGTAGAGGATGAGGGATTTTGATTTTCCCGAACCTTGAGCGAAAAGTCCGCAAGTTGTAAGCATCATAATCGCTGTTGCCATAAGAATTGATTTTAATTTCATCTTGTGTCCTCCGTATGATTAAATGATAGCAGAGATATACCTGCCTTGAACAATCAAACTTTCGCAAGGTGCTATTCGCCGTGCGCATAGCTCACAAGTTTATAATTTCCTTGCAGAACGAGCCGTAAGGCTCATTCGTTATGCGCATAGCGCTAACGCATTTTTTTCCTAAACCATTTTCTACAAACACAAATATTTTCGTCGCTTAATTAGGCCTTTTTATTTTCTCTCACACCTGCCCTTTAAACTTCCTTCTGAACTTTACAGTCTTTCATATGTAAATGTTAATGAATAATAAGAATCATCTTCCGTGATAACATTTTGTTTTTCTTCTTCACTTTCTTTGTTATTAACCATGCATTTTATCCATTCGAAAGAGTAGCCGTTATCTTTTTTTTGTAACAATAATTTGCAAAGTACACCATAGGGCTAAGAATATTCTTTTTACTCCCGAAATTTCCGGGAGTAAACCCACTACAAAACACATTATTTTTCATTGTATAATCGTTTTTATGAGAAAAAGCATAATTCTTGTTGATGATCACGCGCTTTTACTGAACGGAATTAAAAACTGGATAGAAAATCATTCGGATTATAAGGTGGAATTTCAGGCAAGTAACGTCGAAGAATGTAAGGAAATCCAGAATCAGTTTGAGAAAGGAAGTATTAAGGCTGATGATTTTCTTGCGGTCGTAGATATTTCCTTTAAGTCTTCCGATTCGCAGATGGAAAACTCCGGTTTTGGCATCATCAAAGAATTTTCAGTTCTGGGGATTCCCTGCATTGCCTATTCCAGCCACGACTCCGGCGGCTTTATTGAACACGCAACAAGCTCTGCCGTGGGGGCAAAAGGCTTTGTTTCAAAAACGGCAGATGAATCCATTCTGCTAGCAGCAATCAATTCGGTGGCAAATGGCGGAATTTATATTCAGGCTGAGCTTGTAACCGGGCTTCTGGAAGTGCGCGACATCACCCAGACCTTCACTAAAAAGGAAAAGCTCGTCGCCGACACGCTGACTATCCACAACACAAATACCGAAGTTGCCGCCGCCCTGGGAATTGCGGAAAAAACTGTCGTAAATTATCTGACAATTTTGTATGATAAGGCAGGAGTAGAAAATAAACTCAAGTTTCTTGAAAAAATGGGAAGATTATGAAATCCAAAAAGATTGCATTCACAGGACTTTTATGCCTCCTTGCCCTTTTATTGAACATTGCAAGCGCAATGCTGGCCTCCACCCTCAAGCTCCCGGCCTTTTTAGATACAATTTTTACCGTTGCAATCACCTTTTATTCAGGTCTGATTCCCGGAATCATCGTAGCGGCTCTTTTTAACCCGGCTATGACACTTATCCGCTGCGCAATGACCGGCAGCGAACTCTTCCTGTATGATTTTTTATACGCTTTATGTGGAATTCTAATTGTTATTGCCTGCTGGCTTTTCAGCCGCAACAAAAAAGAGTTTCATTTTAATCGCCGCGTCACCCTTCTTTACCTTCTGATAATCGTTTTCTTCTCAACCTTTCTAAGCTCATTTTCTGCAAGCGCACTGGACACCTTTATCCGCCCGCTTTTTGAAAAAGCATCGGGCTTTTCGGCAATCGACGACATTTCCCTGATCTTTCAGAAATTGAATTTCAGCGTATTTTTGTCCTATCTTTTACCCCGCATTCCAATTACGCTTTTAGACCGTTTTATCTGTACCTTTGCCGCATACGGCATTTATTCGGGGCTTCGTAAATGACAGAGCTTGATTTGCAGGATTTAACTTCCGCCCTCAGTCTTTACACTTCATTTTTTATCTTTCTTGTCGTCCTTACTTTTGCAGCCTTTATCATCCTTATGGTGATTTTGATTCACAACATTAAATCCCGCAAAAATCTTAAGAATAACCGCCAATTTATTGAAGAAACAATTGCCGTGCAGGAAGAAGAGCGCCGCCGCATCAGTCAGGAACTTCACGACACGGTAAGCCAGAACATAAAAGCCCTGCTGCTTACCCAGAAGGAAGTCAAAGACCACTGCAGGGACACAAATCTCCTTACAGAACTTGAAAAAATCATCAGCCTGGAAAAGAAAAATCAGAAGGAACTGAGGGCCATAATCCAGAATCTTTCTGTTCCTGCCCTTGCAAGCATTCCCTTTAAAACCGTCATAAATGATTTGTGCGAGCAGTTTTATGCCCAGAGTAAAATCCCCTGCAAATTTTTTGTTGACCCAGACCTTTCTTTAGACACCTTCACCACTGAACAAAAACATCATATCCTGCGCATTATTCAGGAAGCCTTGAACAATACCCGGGCCCACGCTAAGGCCGAAGAAACGAGCGTTGTTATAAGAAAAATTTCTGACCCGCAGAAAAACAGCAACCTGATTCGCATTATGATTTTTGATGACGGACTGGGTTTCGATTCTGAAAAACAGATGGCTCCGGGCAACGCGACTTCTCACTTCGGCATGAGCAGAATGGAAATGCGGGCTAAGCTCCTGGGTGGCAATTTTTCTGTAAACAGCTCGCCAGATACAGGAACCGAAGTACAGCTGGAGCTTCCCCTGCAGTAAAGCGGAGAGTAAATGAAAAAGAACCGCCCGAAGAAATACGAGGAAAGCCTTAAAAACTGTATTTTACTCGCACGAATAGAATTCTTCACAATTTCTGCAGACCCAGATGACCAATATCAGAACCAGCTTGCAGAAAAAATATTTCAAATACAGAGAAAAATAGAAAATAAACAAAAGGATAACGGGCTTTTTGGCGGCCGCTACGGAGTAAAGTGGTATCAGCAGCTCTTTACAAAGTTTGCGACGAACTTAGGCATTTCAAAAATGTGCCCCATTTACCGCCTGCCAGGCTTTTACGCTTTTGACAACGCAAATCCCCGCCGCGTCTACCAAAAATGGTGCGCCGCCTTTGACGGTCTTCTTTCTAAAAGCGACATAGACTTAATCGTTTCTGCCGCCATAAAAAATGACGATAACTTCTACGAATACGGCATTAAAGCCTGGGAAAATATGCAGGAACAAAAACGCTGGAACCTTACCGGCGAACTCATTACCATCTGGCGATTTTGGAAAAAGAAAATTAAGAGAAAAGATTAGCCTGTTCTTGACGATTTCTTTTTTCAGCATTATCATTTTACTCGGATAAAACCGAGTCGGAAATATTCGAGTAAAAAGGAGATGCATATGGCAATAGGGGAAGTTTTCTTTGGAAGAAAAGAAAATATCAAAGCAATTTCAAGATTTTTCACTTCAGATAATAATGATGTAGCCCTAATTTACGGTCGTCGGCGGGTTGGCAAAACAGAACTGATTAAGCATTGCCTGAAACAAACAAAAACAACTTCTATCTATTATGAATGTAAAGAAACCTCTGAGCTGAATAATGTCAAATCCCTTTGTGAAATCATTTCAGAAACTTTTGGTCTGCCGCCTTTAGCCTTTGATACCTTTGAATCAACACTTGCTTTTCTCTATAAGCAAGCTGCAAAAAAAGAATTAATCCTTGTGATTGATGAATATCCTTATATCAGGAAAGTTGTAGAGGGATTAGACAGCATTATTCAGTCTTTTATCGACAATAACAAGTCTACTTCCAGATTAAAGCTGATTTTATGTGGCTCTTACGTAGAAACCATGAAGTCTTTGCTCTCGGAAGAAAATCCGCTCTTTGGTCGTTTTGATTTAGTTATGAATCTTAAAGCTATGGATTATTATGAATCAGCTCTCTTCTATAAAGATTTCAGTGATGAAGATAAGGTTCGCTTATATTCTGTTTTTGGCGGAATCCCTTATTACAACAGGCGCATAGATTCATCAAAGACAGTTAAACAGAATATAATTGATTTGATTGCCAGTCCCGGCAGCCGTTTTGAAAATGAAGTTCAAATGCACCTGAAATCTGAAATTTCCAAAATGCAGAATGCGTATGAGGTTTTTGAAGCTCTGGCAAAAGGATTTGTTCGATTTAAAGATATTCTCTCTCAATCACAAGTCTCAAGTTCACCAACGCTTGCAGATGTTCTTGATAAATTAATAAATATGGATATCGTTGTAAAAGAATCTCCAATTAATGATGAAAATAACAAGAAGAAAGCCGGCTATTATATTTCAGACCAGCTGACTTTATTTTATTTCAAATACATTTACAGAAATCTTTCAAGACTTGCAGTAATGGAGTCTGAAGCTTTCTATGATAAATTTATTGAACCAGATTTTGAAGAACATTATGTTCCACAGGCTTTCGAACAGATTTGCCGGCAATTTTTAATCCGTAAAAATCGCTCAGGAGAATTAGCTGATTCGTTTGAAAAAATTGGAAAATACTGGTATGACGATCCTATAAATCACAAAAATGGAGAGTTTGATGTAGTCACTGAAAACGATAATTCCTATATCTTTTACGAAGCAAAATTCCGTGAAGGTAAATTAGACAAAAATCTCATTTGGAACGAAATCCAGCAGGTAAATAGCACAGGTTTAGTTTGCAGCAAATACGGATTTTTCTCTAAATCTGGGTATAAAGAGATTGACGAGTCCCATAGGCAGCAGTTGATTCTTTATAAGCTGGAAGATTTGTATCAGTAAACTCGCCTTGTGTACGTAAGGTATTAACTCCCAATATAATCAGGAAAATTTCCTTTTATTTCTTAAGAGTTTCCTCCCAATACAGAATAAAATTTTCAGTGTAAAATTGATTTTGTTACAAAAAAATGATTTTTTGCTGCATGACTTATTTATATTATGCAGGCAATTGTGGAGGAAAAATGCGAAAGATAACAGAAACAAAAAACATTTTTAAGGTGCTGGATATTGGCCACTTGGAAAACTATCACAGCAATATGCTTGCATGGCTTTTAGATGTTAACGGCGGCCATCATATTGGTTCAACTTATTTTAGAAATCTTGTCAGCAGTCCTATTCAAAAAAAATCTCAAAAAGAGATGGAAGAAACTGTTGATATGGACTGGGAATCATTTAGTGTGTACCGCGAATTCCCTGTAGAAAATGATGAGAAAAAAGGCTTTATCGACATTTTCTGCATTTCTGAAGAGAAAAAATGCGTAATCTGTATTGAAAACAAAGTCGAAAGCTCTGAACATTCAAATCAATTGCAGCGCTATGCAGATTTTGTAGAACAAGAATATTGCGAAAAAGGCTACAAAGCGCTCTTTATGTATTTTACACCAACAGGCGAAACTCCTTCTGATGCACGCTGGATAAAAAAGAATTACAGAGACCTGTATGACATTACCCGCACAGCAATAGGAAATATCGTTGACGGCAAAATAAGAGGCATTGTGGAAGATTACGGAGATGTTCTTCTTAGTCTTTTTGCTAACACACGTGATTTTAAAAGTTGCATCACAGAAGTGAATGAAAGCATCGTTGCAAAGGACTTTTCAAACTTAGAATGTGCCGGAATCACATCAATGAATACTCTATACAAAGATTCTTCACTGACCCGCTTCGCTCCTGCAGATACGACAGGCGGCTACATGAACACAACTGATTTGTGCTACATCAATATCAAAATGGAAGACTCGCAACGAAAAAAAGGCACGCTTGCCTGTGTGCTTACATTTACCAATCACCCTAAAAATCTTGAAGAAGGCTCTGAATTTAGAAAATGCTTTCCTAACGCAGGACTGAATTTTCGTTGGTATAATGCAATCACAATTGAAGAGAAATTCTTAAACGATGGCGAAAAGTTACGGGATTTTCTTATGAGCAACGAATGTCAGGAGCGTTTAGGTGCCGTGGTAAAGAGCCTGCTTTCTAAGATGAAAGACGAAATCAAGGCAAAGGCTCTGTAGAGGAAAAAAACGCTAAGTCTTATAAATTGCGGTATTTGCCGCTTTTTATAGCCCTGCGTTGCAGGACACAGATTCGGAAAACGAATCTTATCAAGCTGAGGTAATTCATATGGAAGACAAAAAATCAACAGAAAAGGCTACTGTGGTTTATGAAAAACCGCAAGTTCTTGCACAGAATGATGCTTCTGGAAGCTATGCTGCTGGATGTCCTGCCTATAAAGACGGCAACGGACACTGGTGCGCAGAGTGCGAACGCAGAAACTAAAACTGTGTCTTATAGTGGCAAAGCCCGCTATGTAAAATAAGGTGGCTGAAATAATTTTAGTGGTGAAGCGATATGGCAATAAAAGATGCAGAGAATGAACCTGGATATGTATACGACGATGAGAAGCCGTCAAAAATAGAAGATGGTAAGAAAATGTTTTCAAGTCATTTTGACAGGAATCGGGCTAAAGAACTCGGAATGTCAGAAGAAGAAATCAGACTTCATGAAACTGGTGTAAAAAATCGCGAGCATTTTATTTATTCAAATTAGGAACAAGCAATGTTATATCGACAAAAAAAAGATGTTTTAATTAGAAAGACAGAACACGGTGCATATATTCTCTCAAAAGAAAATTACAGCGAAAAAATTGTGAATGAAAGTGGATCTGTATTCTTATGTGCTCTTTCAAAAGATCCTCAATCAATAGAAACCCTTGCAGATACAATCTTAAAATCATTTGTCGGAGCTGACAAAGAAACGATAATTTCTGATGCCATAGAATTTTATGAAACTTTTGTAAAAGAAGGCTTTGTTGCAAAAGGCGAGACAGAAGCAGAGCTTAACGAGAAAGATGCGAGCGGAATTTATAATTCTGATTGTAGAGTATATGATGGAAGAAATAAAATACACTTTTTTATTCCTGGCTTGGACTTGCAATATCAGGGATTTTACTCCCTATTTTTTGATTATATGAAAAAATTTTCTTATCGTTTTATGGATAATATTGATGTTCCCGCTGTTTATGGTTCATTCAATAATATGATATGGAATGGTGGACGTGTCCGCAGAGGTGTTCAGCCAGCACTGGAAGAAATAAAATCGACGATAAAGACTTTAAATGATTTTGGAATAGCCGTTAGATTTACTTATACGAACAGCCTTGTTGAAGAAAAACATCTGCAAGATACTATGTGTAATCTTACGATGGAAATTGCAAACAATGGAATGAATGAAGTTCTGGTAAATTCGCCTTTGCTTGAAGATTATCTAAGAAAGACCTATCCAAATTTCAAATATATTCTTTCGACAACAGCTTGTGTACGCGATGTAAATAAAATAAATGAAGCGACAAAAAAATATGATTTGGTCGTCTTGGATTGGCGTGACAACAGAAATTTTGACTTCCTAAAAAAAATTCAGGATAAAGAAAAAATCGAAATTCTTGTTGATGAAAAATGCCCAAGTTCTTGTCCAAACAGAAAAGCAGATTATGCGCATGTCTCAAAGGTGAACTTATATCAGGCAACTTCAGATGAACTGAATTTAAAATGCATGAGAGCGGTTTCAGATGTTGCAGGATTTTATAGAGGATTGAAATTCAATCGTGACACAAATCTTACTTTCAATGACATTTACGGAAAATATTATGACATGGGCTTTAGAAATTTTAAGCTTATGGGACGAAATGAACAGGATTTATTAAGTCTGTTTGAAAGCTATATTTATTACATGGCAACCCCTGAATGTCGGGATATTGTACGCTACGACTTACTCACTTACTATATGGATTATTTAATTCGTGATTTTGGTGGAAACAGAACTTCTGCAATACGCTGGCACGAAGAAAATCTAAAAAAATCTTACGCACAAGGAAAATAGAATGTTTTATCGGCTGAAAAAAGATACTTATGTTCGAAACTATGATGGAATCGGATATATCACATCAACTGGAATATTCAATGACAGCGTTGTAAATGGAACTGGAGCTGTCTTGCTCAGCCTCTTAAATCGGCAGCCGCAATCTTTGGATGAACTTGTAAATAAGGCGGAAAAGATTTTTGATAGTGCGAACCATATGATTATTTACAAAGATGCAAAAGAATTTTATGACAATCTTGTTGAGAATGGGTTTGTTTTAAAAGGGAAAAATGAAGATGAATTAAATGCTAACGACATTGGTTTTACATACAACACTGTACTTTCTAAGACAATTCAAGATGATTTTACGCCATCAATTCAAAGAGCAGATACTTCTACGCAGGAGTTTTTAGAGAAATACTTTAAGGATAAGCCACATCTGACAAGCTTTCAGATAGAACTTACAAGTCGTTGCAACGAAAGATGCATTCATTGCTATATTCCGCACAAATATAAATTGTACAATATAAGTGATGAATTATATTATTCAACATTGGAACAGTTGTCAGAAATGAATATTCTTTCTGTATGCTTAAGTGGTGGGGAACCTATGATGCATCCTCATTTTAAGGAATTTTTGAAAGCTGCAAAAAAATATGATTTTTATGTGACGATGCTTTCAAATCTCACGCTTTTAGATGATGAAACTGTTCAGATTATGAAGGAAGGAAATGTTTCAAGCGTTCAAGTTTCACTATATTCTATGGTTCCAGAACACCACGATGCTATCACGCAGTTAAAAGGCAGTTTTTATAAAACCCGTGATGCAATTCTAAAATTGATAGAAAATGATATTCCTTGCCATGTAAGTTGCCCCACAATGAAAGCTAACAAAAATGATTTTACAGATGTACTTGCTTGGTGCAATGAGCATAAAATTCGCGCACAGACTGATTACATTATGATGGCGGAATACAATCACGAAACAGAAAACCTTGCTAACAGACTTTCTGTAGATGAGGCTGGCGAAGTCATAAAATCTATAATGACTGGTGATATAGATTATCAAAAAAATGTTCTTAAGAATGACTTCCTTACAAATATGAACATGGCACAGTTCAATCCAGAACGTCGTTTATGCGGAGTCGGAATCTCGACTTGTTGTATGGTGGCAAATGGCAATGTTTACCCATGTCCTGGCTGGCAAGAAATGGTCTTAGGCAACCTGAACGAAATACCGCTTCAAGAAATCTGGGATAACGGCGAAAAAATCAAATGGCTTCGTTCTCTTAAAATGAAAGACTTAGGCGGTGGCGAATGCTGCAAGTGCGACAAAGCAGCATTTTGTGCTCCCTGCATGGTTCGAAACGCAAACGAATCTCCTACAGGAAACCCTCTTGAAATAAACAGACACTTCTGTGCAGTTGCCGCAAAAAACAAGCAGATTGTACTTGACTGGCGAAAAGCAAAGCTGAAGGAACTGGGGCATAAATAGATTCTTCGCTTTGCTCAGAATGACGCTGAATCAAGTTCAGAATGATATTCCAATGCAGAGTGGAGGTTGGCTATTGTCATGTTGAGTGCAGTGAAACATCTTTAAAAGGAGAGCTATGACCGACTTTCATGTTCACATCGGACAGTATGAAAAAGCATATTACTACGCAGACCGCGTGTTTTCCGTATTAAAGAAAAACGGCGTGGATGAAGTCTATTTTTCGTCTACAACAAGCTGTATCTTCTGCAAAGAAAGCACCAACATCCGATTCTCTGAACATGAAAGAAAAAATGCTCCATCCGCAAGTACGCTTTACGAAGCAATACGCTATGAGGTAAAAAACGCACTGGTTTGTGCAAAAGAAATCGGTATAAAAACTCATGCTCTTTATTGGGTTGTGCCGGATTTTCATTTTGCAAATTGCGCTCTTACCATAAAAAAGGCGATGGACGACGTTCCGTATGACGGATTTAAAATTCATCCGTTCGCACAAAAATGGAATTTAAAAGATGAAAGGACGGCAGGGCTTGCCGAAGAGATTTTTGACTATGCGGAAAAAAATAAAAAGCGGATTGTAATTCATACTGGTGTTGATGATTTTTGCAGTCCGAAATTATTTGAAAAATATATTGCAAGTCATAAAGATGTACTTGTTCAACTTGCACACTGTCGTCCTTTGAGACAAACGGTTTATATGCTGGATCATTATGAAAATGTTTTCTGCGATTCTTCTATGACTAATAGAGAAACAATAGCAGAAACAGAAAATAATGGTTTAAAAAATCGTGTATTATACGGAAGCGATTTTCCTATAACTCATTGGAGAGAGTATAAACCTGATTATGATCCGACAGAAAAAGAACTGTCTGATTTTTTTAACAAAAAATCTTGTCAAAAAATGATTTTTTGACAATTTTTTTTTATATTATGTATAACTTCCCCAGGCTATCCTGCGATAAGGCAGGTTAACCGCGATTAAGCGGAGTCTGGGGTTTTAGGGGTGGTCACACCCCTAGGCGAAGGGGGTGCGGCGCAACGGAGTGCAACGCAGGGGGAAGACTTTCCCCCTCACCTTAAATTCTGGAGGTAGAAATGAAAAAGCAACTTCTCAGTTTTGTAGTTTTGATTATGTTTGTATCTGCTTTGGTAAGTGGTGAGAAAAAAAAGAAAACTTTGTATAAGAGATTTAGCGAATTATTTGATAAAAAAGTAGAAAAAGCTGAGAAAGAACTCCCTCCCAAAATCGAAAAAGGCATGGAAACCTTTACCGACAACCTGGAAGATTTTGAAAACGACATTCATGCCGAGCCCAAAAAGCAGAGCAAGTTCGCAAAGATTTTTAATTATATTGCAGATATTGATATTACTGAGACCTGTGCAAATGATTATGCACAAATAAATCCTGAAGATATTGAAAGAGTCGGAGCTTACACAGACGCCCGCGAAGAAAAGTAAGAAAGGACCGCCTATGATAACCATCAAGGGAAAAAAATACGCAATTTCAGAGGATACCGCCATCTCCTGGTTGAAAAGTGTTCACTTTCAGCTTGTAAAGCCGCTTGCAGAAAAAATGGGGCTTGAGCTGCCACCGGATTTTGTTTCGGATAATGAGGGAAAAAGACCGGGCGATTATGGAAGCCAGACTTATGAAGAGGCGCTAAAAAAAGTGAAGAATATATCGCTATGAGGATAAAATGGGAGACCCGTAAAAAAGCTCGCCGGGTCTGCAGCTTGAAGCAGGAATACGTCTATATTGTCACAAGTTACGAGCGGGATGACGATTATTCGGCCTTTGCCTATGCTGCAATCGATAAGAATGAAGCTGTCAGCTTTGTTGAAAAGGAACAGAAAAAGTGGAGGGAAGGCTGGGCAACTCACGCCTTTTTGTGGAGATGCAAACTGGGGCTTTGGGGCGGCGAAAAAATCCTCTGGGGCATTTACAGTGTAGAAAAAAACGAATGGCTGACTGATTATTCAGTAGACGAAAACGAAAGCATTTTCTTTGAAGACCAGGTGCTGGTAAAAGCGCCCTACTCCAGCCCCAACACCGGTATTCTTGTCTGCCCGATGGAGGTAAAGGATGGGAGAAGGTCGTTTATGTCAATGCCGGCGAGAAATTTCCTATCAAGGTGAAGACATTTTTCTGCCTTTTCATTTGATTGCCAGAGCGACATATAGGGCTTTGTTGATGTTTTTGCCGTCCTGCCTTGAATTTACGCGTAAGGCATCTAGAAAAAGAATAGAATATGATTTTTCAAGCGACCTGTTCTGCCATTCACGAACATCGGCCATGACTGATTCAGTGATATTTGAAATTGTTTCTGGAGAAACTTCAACACCGTAGACCTGCTGCAGATGCCGCTGAATGTCACGGGTACTCATTCCGAAAGAATACATCGAAATAATCTGGTCGTTGAAAAAGTGGCGTGCGTTTTTCATGTTTTGGAATTATTACAGGTTCAGCTGTCATCCCATGGAAGTCAATCTGATCCAGCAACTGGTCGATGACATCTTTTTCTTTTATTTTGGCCAACATTGTACTCCTCCTTAAGAGTATCATATTTGTCAGCCATTTACACAGAAAATTTTACAAGGTCAAAAATCTACTTTATATTCTAATTAGCGACGAGTCCTACCCTAAGTGGAATCTTTAAAAGCAGTGTACCCTACTGTGAGTGGGAACTTTAAAAGCGGAGAATCCTGCCGTTAAGTGGAATCGATAAAGCCGTTCAGTTCGCTGAGACGGCTTTTTTTATAAAAATATAAATCCGTATTTGTCACTATTCATTTATTTTTTCATTGTAAAATTCAACAAATCTGTATAATCGCCTGCGTCTGCTTTTCTAAGAGCATCAATATATTTTCTGCGTACTTCTGAAACGTCTACAAGATTCGTATCTCCCCAATAAAGAGTTTTTCCTTCAAGTTTCTGGAGTACTAAATCTGCCATAAGACGGGAAACACGCCCATTGCCATTTGGGAAAGGATGGATTTGAACAAGCTTATGATGGAGCCTGACTGCAATTTCATGATTTGAATATGTTTTGTTGTCAATCCAAAAATTTAAATCATCAAAAAGCTGCATGAGTTTCATTGGAATCTGATATGGTGCAACGCCAATATTTCTTTCAGTAATCCGGTATTCGCCTGCCCATACCCAGACATCACAAAACATTTTTTTATGAAGATTCCGCAAGAATGTATCTGAACAAACGTCCTTTTTCTTGTTAGATGCAAGCCAGAGCTGAGCCTGTGCTATATTTCGAGCTTCCGCCTCGTTTAGTTCCGAACGCAGTGTTATCCACTTCAGTTTGAGACCATTTTTCTCTTCTGCCGTAAGAGGTGTTGAATTATCGTCTGCTTCAAAAATGTCCATGTATCATTAATCCCAAATCTGTTTGATTTTTGTGTTTATTAAATCACTGGCAAAATCTTTTACTGCTTCATCTTCTGCAATTTCCTGATTTTCAAGAGCCATATTCACATTTACGGTTTTCAGAACTTCTGCGGCCTTTTTTTGAGCCTGTTCATCAACAAGATTCTGGAAAGTTGTTCTAGGCTTAAAGTAATACACGAATTCACAATTCATAGCTTCGGCGGCTTTCTTCATAGTTGAGAGTTTTAGATTGTCTTCATTAGATTCCATTTTTGTAATTCGCGGCTGAGTAACTCCAAGTCGTGCAGCTAGCTGACTCACTGTCATTCCGATTGCTTCACGCACTGTTTTTATCCAGCCGGAAGGTTGAGGAACTATATTTTTTGCACTCTTTAAGTCAGAAGTTTTCTTATCCAAAGCTCTGATTTGTAAAACCCTTGCATCCATATAATAACCTATACATTATATTTCTATAGTATTATAGAACATTTAGGTTATATTTTCAACTTAAAGTATTACTTTTCTATTATTTATTTTCATTATTCTATAACCTTTGTGTTATTTTTTTGTCGTCAAAATCAATGAAAAATATTGTATAGGGATTTGGTGCATTCTTGCCCTATGTGAAGTCCTTGAAAGCAACTGGCTGTAAAAGTTCGCCTTTTTTACAACTCTTTACTCCCCCTTACAATCCCTTTGCCCAGTCTTTTATTTTCTGCTCTGACTTTGCGGTGTCGCTGCGGCTTAGAATCAGCATGTTCCTGCTGACGGTGGCCTTTGGTTCTGAGGTGGCGATTTCTCGCTCTATTCCCGCGCTTCTGCTTCCTCCGTGGGTGACGGAAAGGTAAATCGTTTTGCCGCTCAAATCGTATTCGTCAAGGAAGGACTGCACGGCGAGGGGCATTTTGTACCACCAGACCGGGCAGACGATGACGATTTTGTCATACTGCGCCATGTTCTGAACGCGCTTCAAGAGCTTTGGCTTTACATTGTTCCGCTGTTCGCTTTATGTTGCGTTGAAGATTTTTTTGTAGTCGCGGGGATAGTGGTCGCCCGTGTCGATTTCAAAGAGGTCTGCGCTTTCTCCAAGCGTGTCGGCGACCGTCATGGCGATGAACTGGGCGTTTCCAAAGTGCCGTCCGTTTTTGATTGTCACGCTGGCTCCGCTTGTTGCGTCCAGAGCTTCTTTCCCGCTGTCAATGGGCAAGGAAAAGTATGCGACCAGAGTTTTAGCAGATGCCGTCATGGTGAGGGCAAGTGCCAGTGATAAAGTAAGAATCAGTTTTTTCATTTTGTCACTCCTATTTTTTTTGAGCCATGCATCTACATTGTTCTGATTTGGATTTGTCGTGCCATAGCCTTCCTTATGACTGGCAGTTGGAGTTGCATCCACAATTGCCTGAAGCGTTTCCGCGCGGTAAGTAGCCTGATACGTGCAGAATGGAATGATTGTCTTGCCCTTAAGCGCCTCCTTGTTTTCTTCAAGGAAATGAGTCATAAGGGTTGGTGCTGTATGCCACCATACAGGAACTCCTACAAAAATTGTATCGTACTTAGAAAAATCCGAAGCCTTTTTTAACTGGCGGAATATACCATTATCCAGTTCTTCTTTTACAACTTCAGTACAAGGAGTGTAGCTTGTTGGATAATCCTTTGTCGGCTCAATCCTAAAAAGCTCCCCGCCATTAGATGAGGAAATCATTTTTGCCATTTTTTCTGTTGTGCCACCCCAGCTAAAATACATAACCAGAGTTTTTGAGTTTTTTGTGTTCTGCGCAAATAATCCGCTTGTTGCGGCAATTGCAATAAGTGCAGTTAAGATAATTGATTTGATTTTCATGAGTTTTCCTCATTATGATTCCTAGTCTAATTTTCCGTAGGCTTCGTCGCTTACTGCTTCAAGCCAGTCGGTTCCGCTTTTTCCGCTTCCGTCGTCTTTGGGAACAGAGATGCTTAAATGGCTGAACCAGCTGTCTTTTGCAGCTCCATGCCAGTGTTTAACGCCAGGTTCAATGCAGACTACTTCGCCGGCATTGAGGGGTTTTGCTTCTTCTCCTTCAATCTGAACCCAGCCTCGTCCTCCAACGCCTATAAGAATCTGGGCTTCGGTATGGTGAATGTGCCAGTTGTTGCGGCAGCCAGGCTCGAATGTTACATTCGCCACGAATGCGGATGAAGTATTGAGAACTTCAAGATAGCTGTCTCCGCTAAAATATTTAGAAAAAGCCTCGTTTGGTTTTCCGACAGCGAACATAGATTTTTTTGCATAATCGTTTATGTCTGTCGCCTGTACTGAAGTTTTGTTTTCCAATTTAATTTCTCCTTTCTGACTTTCATTTTTTGCGCAGGATATAAGGCTCAAAGACGTGCACAATGCGAATAATATTTTTTTCATGCCTTTCATTACTTTGCTCCTGTTACCTGTTTTACGATGTTTTCTGCATTCCTGCCTTCTTTTTTTCCGATCAGTTTGCCGACAATCAAAGCCATCTCTTCAAGTTCTTCTTTGCTGTTTCCGTTTTTGAAGGCTCCCTGAGTGTGTGAAGTAAACATCGGGTTTACATTGCCAAGAGATGCGAGCATTGTCGCTGTGGAAAGTTCCCTTTCCTTGTCCGAAAGAACGCCCCTGTAAAAAATGTCAGTAAAGAGATGTTCTTTCAGGAAAATATCGGTGGAAGAATTGTAGTCTGTGGAAACCGGACGGCTCTGTTTTGCGTTTCTGCCAAAGAGAGAATTGATTTTTTCTCTGCCGTATTCGTATTTTTCAAGGTCAGACGGAACTTCTTTTGCTTTCTCACCCCATTCAAGTTTCTTTCCTTTTTCGTCCGCTTCTTTTACAATCGAAGTCAAAACACCTTCTGCAAGAAGGCTGCGTGGAAAACCTACGTAAGCATAAGACTGTACGCAGAGTTCTCCAATTTCGTTTACAGAAAGCCCTGCTTCAAGCCCTTCTTCCATTGCCTTTTTTAATCCGTCAAGATTGCTTACTGCAATGTAGGCTGAAATTTCTACAATGCTTTTGCTCCTGCTATCCAATGCCATAGTATCTCCCCTGGATTTTGCGCTTACGCTAAAACAAAATGCCATGCTGATTAGAATTGATAAAATTTTCTTCATATTAAAGCCCCCTTTCCTTGAGCCAGTTTTCTATGTGGTCGGCAATTTCCCTGTTGTTGGTTTCCTGGAACATAAAGTGGCTGTTGCCCGTAATGCCCACTTTTGGAAGGTCTACCACAGTCGCGTCTCCGCCGTCGGCATTATAGTGTTCAGCAAATTCAATGGCAGTGTCGCGGACATTCTTCCAAAAGCCTGTGCTCATGATGTTTTCAGGTCCGTTGTCGATGTAGTCGCCGAAGTAGATGACCATAGGAATTTTTGCCGCAAGGAATTTCTTGTATTCTTCGCTTCCCACAACTGGAGTTCCGCCCGGCTCGATTGCAACGATTGCCGCCATGTTCTCGGTGTCGGTCTGCCAGCCCACTCTGCCGCCCTGTGAGTGGGTGATGTAGATTGATTTTTTGCCTGTCATTGCCTTTGCGTCAGAAAGAACCTTGCTCAAAACAGAGCCGAAAAGTTTTTCATCATAGTCGCCGGTGTTGGGTGTCATCTGACGGAAAAACTGGTTCTGCGCTTCTTCTCCGGCAGGGAAAGCAGAGCCTTCGTAACGCTCTGGAGAGACAAGTCCGATTCTAAAATGTGTGTACCATGCCTGGTCTCCCGGCATGTAGGATTTTCCGTCTTCTCCCCATGCGTCAATTCCGCCTGCGCTTGCCATGCGTGAAGTTGAGCCTGCGGAAGCGCGGCGCGGCTGGTCTACTAAAAATGCAGGGTAGCCTTTGCGAAGGAAAATGTCGCTCCAGCCTTCGCGACCATCAGGCGTTGTCTGCCAGCCGGTTCTGCTCTGTCCGTAGCCGTGAAGGTAAACAATCGGATTCTTTGTTTTTCCGGCCGGAATCTGATAGAAAGTATTTGCGTGATCAATGTGGGCTGTGTTTCCAGCACGAGTCTGGTCAAGCCAGCTTTTTTCCGGCGCATAGTTTCCTGCAACAGGTTCTGTTACACTTCCTCCAGATGTGAATACGCCCTGCTTTTGAATAACAAGAGCGTCTTTACCTTTTGAACAGCCTGCAAAAGTAAGTGAGGCTGCCATTGCCAGCGCGGCAATTTTTACCGTGTTTGAAATTGTCTTTTTCATAAGTTTTCCTCCAGATATTTATGTGTAAGATGCGCAAGGGATTGTAGCACCTGCGAAGCAGTTCCGAAGCGTAAGCGTAGGAATGAGCCGCGCAAGACGGCGAAGTGCGAAAAGCCCGACCGCCGCTTGCCGGCGGTTGCGCCCAGATTTTATTTTTTAAGCCCAAGCTTTGTAAGCCACTTTTATACAGACTTGCCGGCACCTCCTTCTGCTTCTTTCATAGAAACAGGAAGACCTTCAAGAACGGTTGCGCCCCTTGCCTTTTCACGAAAGGTTTTATAAGTTCCGCCGTCTCTGCTTCCCATATGTGTGTTGAAAGGCACGACTGTTTTTCCCGAAAAATTCACAGTGTCAAAAAGCGTGTAGATAATCATAGGGAAGGTGTACCACCACATCGGGTAACCGATAAAAACAGTGTCGTAGTCAGAAAGGTCAATTGCATTTTTGATTGCAGGACGCTGATCTTCGTCGTGTTCCTTTTTTGCATAGGCTGCCAGCGCGTCATAGTGGTCGCGGTTTTTGTCGTAAGGAATTACCGGTTCAATTTCCAGAAGGTCGCCGCCAGTCTGACGGGCGATTTCTTCTGCCAGGCGCCGTGTTGAATCGTATACTGAAAAATAAAGAATAAGTGTCTTTGCCATTTGTTTGCTCCTTGTGGTTTTTAATATAACCTAAGGAATCGTCATTTGAACAATCAAAGTTTTTTACAGCAGTATACGTTGCACGCATACTCGCTTCGCTCGTTTGCATGGGTAGAAATTATTTAACACGCCGCTTTCGCGGCTTGCGCATAGCAAATCTCATGCTAAAATATTAATATGATAGAAACTTACATCCTTCAAAATCTTGTCGCCTTTGCTGACAGTGGAACGCTTGTTGCCGCAAGTGAAATTGTGAATGTAACGCAGCCGTCTCTTACGCGTTCTCTTCAAAAACTGGAAGATATTCTTGGAGTACAACTTTTTGACAGGACGAAAAATACAATCTCTTTGAATCAGACCGACCGACTTGCCGTGGACTATGCCCGCCGAATTCTTGCGCTTCAGAACGAGATGGAAAATGAGATTCTTGATTTTTACAACAAGACCCGGGAAATTAAAATTGCTTCAATTGCGCCAATGCCGCTTTATGTTTTGACTCAAAAGTTTAACAAGACTTTTCCAAAGACTAAAATAACCGGCCAGGTGAAAAACGAAAATGATGAGCTTTTTTCACTGCTGGAAAAAGACAAGGCTCAAATTATAATCACAACAATTAACCGCTCGGACGAACGCTTTTTTGCAACAGAGATTTTTGAAGAACATCTCAAAGTATTGCTTCCAAAAAGTCACAGCCTGGCCAATCGTAAATCTGTAAAACTCAAAGAACTTGCAGGCGAAACCTTCATAATGCTTTCAGAACTTGGATTCTGGTCCAATGCGGTTAAGCATGCAATTCCCGATGCAAAGTTTATTGAGCAGGATGACATTACAGACCTGAGGGATATAATTGCATATTCAACACTTCCAGCATTCGCAACGGATTACAGTGAACAGGCAGACCATCTTCCTGCCTTAAAAAAAACAAACCGTGTAGCCGTTCCAATTGAAGACGAGGAAGTGAATGTTAAGTTTTATGCCGTGTGCAGGGTTGAAATGATGAAACAACTGAATTCTGTGCGTAAACAACATTGAGCTCTAAATTGAACACATGATGGGAAAGCTGGTGAATGAGTCACAAGAACCCTTTGACTTTGATGACCCTCCAATTTGATTGTCATCAAACTCAATATTCTGAATTTACTTTTCACAGCTACAAGTTCTATATAGCCGCGTTCGCCTCGTGGTTCAAGCTGAATTCGTGGATTTTCTTTATCCCATTTGTAGCCTACAACAGAAGGATCATATTTCTTTTCAGATTCCCAGATAGCAGTAATAGCCTCTTCAAAATCTTCTTCGGCAAAAGGTTCGCCCTGGAACATAAGATAGTCACACTCCGGTAAATCAATTACATCAAAACCTTCCGGAATAATTCCTTTGTAGTCTGGTGCAACTTCAACACCCTGAACATATTCACTTTTTCCATCACGCAATTTTTCAGGAAGCCACAGACAAACAGGTTCTCCACACAGGCTATCCATTGAAGTTAGAAGTCCCCATATGTCACAGCCTACTTCTTTGCAATACGCAAAATATTCAGTCGCTTTTTCACCACGTTTGAAACGAGTTTTCAAAGAAAACCTGTAAAAAGCCTGACAGCAACTTGTTGCCGGATGCCCCAGAATTCTATCTTCTGAAAACTGCCTTGAATATTTTTTGAAGGTTGAATTTTAACTTTACGCCGAATCCGTTTCCGTTGCTTGTAATGTCTGCGACTGAATCTGGCAAGTCGCTGGGAAAAACAGAAAAACGGTAGCTGTAATAAATATCGACAAGGACGTAGTCGTAAATGCTTTGTTTCCAGCCGATTTTTGGGGCAAGTCGAATTAAAGAGTCCTTTTTGTGGTCGGACGGAACGTCGTCGCCTGAGTACATAAGAAAATCTGTTCTGCAACCGAACCCGACGTAAAGAAAATTAAGACCTTTATTGAGTGGATAATAAAATGCGTTCAGAGAAATTCCGACTGTTGTTATGGTTAGGTCGTAACTTGTGGGGAAAATTGTCACGTGGGAAAAATCGCTTTTTATGGAAAGAAACGGAAGCACAAGCTGCTCGTAGCCAAGCCCCAAGCCCCAGCCGTTATTTTTTAAGCCGGAAAGAAGATACGCTGTGTCCAGTGAAAAAATCCGTTTTTCTTTGAAGTTGAAATTCTGGGAATTGAAAAATGAGATTTTTTGTTTTTGCTGAAGAGGCGGAATTTCTTGGCTGGGACTTTGAATTTCCTGTGATTGCCCCGGCTTTTGCGGGTCTGCAAGAGATTGTTCTTCCGCATGGGCAGAAACTGAAGGAATAAAGAGCAGAAGAAATATTAGATTTTTTATTAGTTTTAAGGCTTTAAACATTTGTCATGTTTCTGTTCAATTTTTTACATCTGTTCCAGTTTTGACTTCAAAATATAAAGCCTTTCTTTAAGTTTTTGCACTTCGTCAAGGCTGTTCATGATTTTTGAAGTCATATATGCGTCTACGAAAACGCCGTCAAAGAAGAAATCGGCGAATGTAAGAAAGCCGCCGAGCTGCATTCTGTAATCGTTAGGAATTTCAAGGCTTCCAAGTTCACGGCTCAATTTTTGCATAAGATAATTTATTTCATTCATGGAATCGCTGGCTTTGTTCAACTTGTGGTATTTAACCAAATCAGTCAGAAAGCCGCCGCCTAAAACATCAAGAAAACTCCAGTTGCGCGCGCTTTTAAAATGACGCTCTGCATCTTCCACAAGCGGAACAAGGCGATTTACAGTTTGCAAGGCATTTTGTATTTGCGGACTAGACATTTTTCCCCCGATATAGTTTTTTAATATACTTAAAATATACTAAAAAAACAGTCATTCTGAAAGGAAAATTTTTAATTGGGGAAGGA
>ERZ1026894.235-NODE-235-length-43262-cov-16.212396_pt1 | contig 43262 bp, 39 predicted proteins | sample MGYA00380177_ERZ1026894 | MGnify/ENA primary metagenome ERZ1026894 (study PRJEB33269, sample SAMEA4719813) | human gut metagenome | biome: human-associated habitat; feature: organic feature; material: feces | place: Cameroon | collected 2013-10 ... | reverse complement strand
CAATGTCATGACGCATGTATTTATTCTCGAAAGAGATCCATTCCGTTGCCGCATAGGCATTGGCACGTGCCTCCTTCAGGGTAGCTCCCTTGGCTGTCACTCCCAGAACACGACCACCGTTTGTGACGATTCCCTTGTCCGTAAGCTTCGTTCCGGCATGGAAACAATAATAACCGTCTTTTCCGTCGAAGTTCTCCAGACCGTTTATCACGAATCCCTTCTCATAGGATACGGGATAGCCATCGCTTGCCAGAACCACACATACCGCAGCATTGTCTTCAAACTGAAGGTCGATCTGATCCAGCGTGCCATCCACACAGGCCTCCATCACTTCGATGATATCGTTCTTCATACGGGGCAGTACCACCTGCGCCTCCGGGTCGCCGAATCTGGCATTGTATTCCAGTACCTTGGGACCGTTTTTTGTCAGCATCAGTCCGAAGAAGATGACTCCCTTGAAAGGTCTGCCTTCCGCTGCCATGGCATCCACGGTAGCCTGGTAGATATATTTCTTACAGAATGCATCCACTTCCTCGGTATAGAAGGGGCTGGGAGAAAAGGTTCCCATACCACCGGTGTTCAGGCCCTGATCTCCGTCCTTCGCTCTCTTATGATCCTGCGCGGAAGTCATGATGCGGATAGTCTTGCCATCTACAAAAGAAAGTACACTGACTTCTCTACCGGTCATGAACTCTTCGATGACCATACGGTTGCCGGCTGCACCGAACTTTTTATCCAGCATGATCTCATCCACACCTGCCAGTGCTTCTTCTAAAGTATTGCAGATCAATACGCCCTTGCCCAGTGCCAGACCGTCCGCCTTCAGCACGATGGGGAAGCTTGCCTGCTCCTTCAGGTACTTAACAGCATCCTCCGCGTTATCGAAATTCTCATAAGCCGCAGTGGGAATGTTGTATTTCTTCATCAGATCCTTGGAAAAAGCTTTGCTTCCTTCCAGGATGGCTGCATTTTTACGGGGTCCGAAAGCACGCAGGCCCTCTGCCTCCAGTGCATCCACCAGTCCACCGACCAGGGGATCATCCATACCTACGATGGTCAGGTCAATTGCCTGTTCCTTCGCAAATGCCACGATCTTGTCGAATTCCATGGCTCCGATGGGAACACACTCTGCGATCTGACCGATTCCGGCATTGCCCGGAGCACAATAGATCTTATCCACTTTAGGACTTTTTGCCACACAGGCTGCAATAGCATGCTCTCTGCCACCACCGCCTACGATCAATACTTTCATACCCATATCTTCTGCCTTCCTTATTTTTTGCTGTTTGTATGCTTTACTTTGCCGTCTGCCACGCAGATCCGTCCGTTGGCAATATCATCTATCGCCTTCGGCAGAAGCAGCCACTCTGCCTGCTCCATGACACGTCTCTGTAAGATCTCCGGGGTATCATCATCTTCCACCGCCACTGCCTTCTGTGCAATGATGGGACCCTCGTCCATGCCTTCATTCACAAAATGTACCGTAGCTCCGGTGACTTTCACACCGCGCTCCAGTGCCTTTTCATGCACATGTAGTCCGTAGTATCCCACGCCGCAAAAAGAAGGGATCAGGGACGGGTGGATATTGATGATCCGGTTGCTGTATTCGTGTACCATTGCCTCCGGGATCTTCACCAGGAAACCTGCCAGTACGATTAAATCCGGAGCGAACTCCTTCACCTTTGCAAGCAGTGCCTCATTAAATACCTCTCTGCTCTCATAATCCTTCGGAGACACACAGACCGCAGGGATTCCCGCATTGCGTGCTCTCTCTAAGCTCTTCACCGTCTTGTTATTGCTGATGACACCCACGATCTGTGCGTTTTTAACCTTACCTGCTGCAATGGCATCAATGATTGCCTGTAAATTCGTGCCGCCGCCGGATACCAGTACGACTACTCTTAACATATGGTCACACCCTTTTCACCGGCTTCGCAGGTACCTACCACATAAGCAGTCTCTCCTGCTGCCTTCAGAGCTTCCAGAGTCTTATCCACATCTGCGGGATCCAGTGCCAGTACCATGCCCAGACCCATGTTGTAAGTATTATACATCATCTCGTCTGTGATATTGCCTTTCTTCTGCATCAGGCGGAAAATAGCAGGCACTTCGTAGCTGTCTTTCTTCACGACTGCACGGATGCCGTCGGGAAGCATTCTGGGGATGTTCTCATAGAAACCACCACCGGTGATATGGCTGCAGCCCTTTACCTTAACGCCTGCGTTCTTCACAGACTTCATAGCCTTCACGTAGATTCTGGTGGGAGCAAGCAGTGCCTCACCAAGAGTCTTGCCCAGTTCGTCATAATAGGTATCCAGGCTCTCTTTTGTCATATCGAATACTTTTCTCACCAGAGAAAAACCATTGGAATGTACACCGGAGGAAGCGATGCCCACCAGTACATCACCGGGCTTGATATTCTCACCGGTGATCAGATCCTTACGTTCTACCACGCCTACTGCAAATCCTGCCAGATCATACTCATCCTCGGGCATCAGTCCGGGATGCTCTGCGGTCTCACCACCTACCAGTGCTGCGTCAGACTGCTTACAGCCCTCTGCCACACCCTTTACGATGGTAGCGATCTTCTCGGGGATATTGCGTCCGCATGCAATATAATCCAGGAAAAATAAAGGTTCGCCGCCTGCACATGCCACATCATTCACACACATGGCCACACAGTCGATACCGATGGTATCATGCTTGTCCATTAAAAATGCCAGCTTCAGCTTGGTGCCTACGCCATCGGTTCCGGACAGGAGTACGGGATCCTCCATATCTTTGATGGCACTTAAGGAAAATGCTCCAGAGAAACCTCCGATGCCGCCCATTACTTCGGGACGCATGGTCTCCTTCACGTACTTTTTCATCAGTTCTACTGATTTGTAACCTGCCTCGATATCTACTCCAGCTTTCTTGTAATCCATTTTCTCCTCATTTCCGCCGCAGGGGCTCTTTCGTTTTATTTAGTGGGGCAGCCTCTTAAGAGGTCCCGGATTCTCTGTCTTATCTTCTTATTTTTTCATGCCTTCCAGGTATGCTTTATAGCCGATCTCCTGCAGTTTTGCATCTTTGGCTTCTACCTGTTCTTTTAATTTTACGCTGTATGCTTTCAGTTTTCCAAGAAGTTCTGCGTCGGAGGTTGCCAGGATCTTGGCTGCCAGAAGTCCTGCATTGGCGCCGCCGTTAATGGCTACCGTGGCAACGGGGATGCCGGAGGGCATCTGTACGATGGAATACAGAGAATCTCTGCCTCCCAGGGAAGTGGTGTGCATCGGAATACCGATGACGGGCATCGGGAAAATAGCGGCACACATACCGGGCAGATGGGCTGCCATACCGGCTCCGGCAATGATTACCTTGAAGCCTTTTTCCTCCGCACTTTTTGCATACTCAAAAAATACATCCGGCTCTCTGTGAGCGCTGATCACAGTCATCTCATAAGGGATGCCCAATTCTTCCAGAATGTCTGCTGCCTTCGCCATCACAGGCATATCGGAATCACTACCCATTACAATGCCAACCTTAGGGCAATTCTCTGTATTTGCCATAATGTCCTCCTCATGTATCGGTTGTACCGATGTTTATCCATATATTTTTATCTTACTAAAATCTTGTCAATGATGCAATGGTTTTATAAAATCTTATGTTTTAGGAAAGCTCCTGCAGCGGTTCGTTCAGTTCTTCCGTACCCGGCAGGACGAATTTCCCGTTTTTTATGATAGCGATCCGCCCGCCATCCTTTTTCACCGCGGTCAGTTCCGCCAGTTCATCATAAGGGATAGTAATATCTGTGTGACAGTTAAAATATGCCTTGGACGGATTCACACTGCGAAGCGCCGCCACCTCGTTGTCTCTTGCCACGATCTCCTTGCCGTCAGGGTTATATACTTTCACATCCTCCGCATGGGAATAGCAGGTATCCCCCACGGCAAAATGAGGTCCCATCTTCTCTGCGATCAGAATCGGCATCTTGGCTTCCACCCCCAGACGTTTTGCTGCTGCATACGCTGTGGTATTGGTGCCGATGGCAAATTCTCCTAAGGGCAGCGTCTTGTGCCGGAACAGGATGTTTTCTTTTATAAATGCACTGTTCTCTTCCTCTGTGGCAAAATTCCCGCAGTGGTAGTCCTTGATCTTACCGTTTTCAAAAGTGATCTCCAGATCCTTATATTCCAGTCCGTTTAAGAATACCCGGGTCACGTGCAGCACTCCGTTCGTCCCTTCCAGTACCGGAGAGGTAAATACCTCACCCACGGGGATGTTCACATCTGCCACACAGTTTTCAAAAATAGTCTCCTTCGCAGGATCCTGTAACTTCCAAAGATTTACCGTAAGGGCTGTGCGATTGCCGTTACCGCCTTTGATCTCACAGTGATCCGCCTGATCCAGGGCATCAATGATGGTCTGCTGGATTCGCTGGTATTTTTTATAATCCAGCGTATTGATCCGTATCGTCTCCCGGAACAGTTCTTCAAAGCAGTCACCCACCTCAGGAATCGGGAAGGCGATGATCGTAAAGCTTCGCTCTTCTTCTATGATATACTGTCTCTGCAGCTGTCCCATCTGGGTGCGGTTCTCTACCAGTAAAGCACTCTGCTCATCCGTCATTTTCAGGCTTTCCGGCTTGTTCACCGGCTCAAAATCACACTCACCAAAGGTCTCTACCACCGCGGGGCCGGCATAACCGCGTGCCTCCTTTTTATATTTTTCAAACGCGGTATGCATGACTTCCTGCTTCCGGCTGCAGTACATTTTATCCAAAAACAGGGCTCTGTCGTCCTTATGATCGAACTCATACTGTCTGTTGGGGCTGACGCTGTAAAAACCATTCTTGTAAATGGATGGATTGTACAAAATGCTGGAGGCTGCACGGTAGATCACCGGCTGCAGTCCCATTTTTTCAAAATTCTCCAGTGCTCTTCTCATCATGCGTTCAAAGCCCAGCTGATAACGGACATCCACGACTGCTTTCTTCGACAGATCCTTGCCGGTTACTTCAAAGCCGATACGATACCCTTCCGTGTAAGTATCCGCCATGGTATGGATAGTCTCCTCCGGCAGAGAATTCATGAATTCCGCCATTTTCAACTCGTTATCACCCACATACTCACCGTAAGCATATAGATAACGCAGATCATTCAGATCCACCGTCCGGATAATATTCGCCGCAAAATTATTTTCCGGGCATACCATTTCACGTACCCGCTCTTCCGCCGCTACATCCGCATAATCGCTGACAAACCAGTAGAGGATCTCACGGATGGATGCATATGTGGGAAGCTTATGGTTTTCCTGCTGTTCATATACAAATGCCGCATACACCTCGGAGAACAACTCCATCCGGATCACCAGTTCTTCCAGCCGCCCTTCGTAGGTAAAGCCGATCAGGCTGCGCATCTCTGTATACAGAAATGCCGCCAGTGCTCCGAATTCCTCTCCCAGCATCTTCACAGCATAAGCCGGATTGGCAAAACTGTTCTCGTAGTTTTCCGGTAAAATATCTTCATACAGGGCATGATTGCGCTGTTGTAATTCTTCCAATGTGGCAGTGGCCTGTTTCCCCTGCTCCAGAAACTGTCTGGTATCCTCGATCAGCTGTAAAAACTTCGCTACTGTTGTAAAATATTCTTTCCAGGGTAGTAACTCCGCTCCCTGGAAATCTTCACCGGGAATCTCCCGGATCCGGAGAAGCGCCAGTTCCAGACGTTCCAGTAAGAGTTCTCGCTCTTCCATATATTCATTTCTCCTTTTTTATCGCTCTAATATGATTCCCGGGGCAATAGCCCCGACTTTGATGCTATGATCTTTTGCCGGACACCCGATTTTACAGCCGGCTCCCCAGATACAGTAAAAAGCTGATGCCACCAAGGGAAATCACATTCAATATCGTCCCCAGCACAGGAAAAAAACGGTAAATATCCTTGTCCCGCAGTGTCAGAACGCCAAGGATCAGTCCGATCAGGGAATAGATCGTTGCAAGCACTCCTGTGACACCATAGCCGCCGTGCATGACACCGCCCCGGCTGTAAGACAGATAGGTCACAATCCCCAGGGACACCAGGCTGATCATCCCCAGGATCGTTGACATGATTGCTTTATCAGAATGCTTTTTATTTGTAAAAATATAATTCTTTTTCCGCATACTCATCTCCTATGGAACCCGAAAAGGGCACTTCCTATGTGGAAATGCCCAATCTGCGCGCCCAAACGGCGCCTTTCTTCTCTTTTGTCCTCAAAACAGGATGCGGGATTTGCCGGAGATAAGCTTGCCGCCGCTGATGATCAGCAGTACTCCTGCCGCAATTCCGACTACCAGGGAGATCACTCCCAATACGATATTCAATGCACCTGCTCCACGCATGATCTTATAGATTTTCTCTTCCATGGAATCCTCCTGTCTTCTTACTTCCTACTTACTTAAGCACCGTATACGGCGTAATATTCATCAATTGCCTTCTTCAGGGTGTCGTCGATGTATACTTCTCCCTTGTAAGGAATGTTGTACAGATGATCGATAACATCCTGCATGGTCACGATGGCATGTGCATCGAAGCCGTACTTTTCCTTGATCTCTTCCAGTGCGCTGACTTTACCGCCCAATCCCTTCTCCATACGGTTCAGGGATACCATCAGGCCAACGATCTCTACGTTGGCAGCTCCTCTTACCTTGGGAACTGTCTCTTCCATGGATTTACCGGAAGTGGTAACGTCCTCGATCATGATAACTCTGTCGCCGTCTTTTAAGGAACTACCTAAGAAGCTTCCCTTGTCTGCGCCGTGATCCTTCTCTTCCTTACGATCGGAACAGTAACGAACCTCTTTGCCGTATAATTTGCTGTAAGCCACTGCAGTTACCACACTGATGGGAATTCCCTTATATGCCGGTCCGAACAGTACGTCAAAATCATCACCATACGTATCATGAATTGCTTTGGCATAGCTCTCACCCAGCTTCATCAGCTGAGAACCGGTGACATACGCACCCGCGTTCATAAAGAAAGGAGACTTTCTACCGCTCTTTAAGGTAAACTCTCCGAATTTCAATGCCTTACAATCCACCATGAACTCAATAAATTCCTGCTTGTACTGTTCCATTCTATGCAAAACCTCCGTAATTTCCGCGTTTTTCAGTTCTGCCCTATATCATACCATACTTTTTTTTAAGATTCAATCTGTGAATTGCGCCAAAAGCAGCGGCATCCCTGCCGCTGCTTCCTTTCATAATCCGTTATAGCCTGTTTTTATATACTTTCGCATTCTTCATAATAAACAACATATTGTCTTGTACTGACAATACATCCAGATCTTCTATGGGATTACCATTTACGATCAGGATATCGGCAAAAGAACCTGTCTCCAACACACCGATCTTCCCCTCCGGGTACGGATTCTGGTAGGTGGAAAGTTTGAAGAGTTCATGGGCGTTTCCGGTAGCTGCCACGAGACCTTTGAAGCTTCCGAAACGTCTCTTAAAATACCGGAAATCCTCCAGCTGATGTTCCTCCGCAAAATGTGGATCGCCGAAGGAATCCGTGCCGAACACGATAGGCAGATCGTACTTGTTGATCACCTCTGTTGCAATCTCGCAGCCCGCTTTCACACGTTCTGCCTTGCGGATCACATGATCCGGCTGTGGCCCGTGGGATGTCACGGGACGCTGGGACTGGGGTCCCGGCATCACCCAGATTCCAAGGTCTTTGATGATACGTCCGGTCTCGTCATCCATCATAGTTGCATGCTCGAAGCTTTTGATTCCCGCTTTTGCTGCACGCTGCATGGCTTTCGGGGTATAGAGATGCGCCATGACATAGGTTCCGTAATCTTCCGCTGCATCTACGGCTGCCTTCATCTCTTCATAAGTAAACTGCACCGTATCCAAAGGATCATATCTGCTGCTGATGCCGCCGCCCGCCATCAGCTTGATCTGGGATGCACCTAGAAACAGCTGCTCTCTCACCGCCCGCAGCATCTCCGCAGGACCATCTGCAATATAATTTGCGCGGTACTGTAAGGTGGCGTTTAGGAAATTACCGTCCGGCAATCTGATCTCCGCACGGCTTTTTCTGCAGTCACCGTGTCCGCAGGTCTGAGAAATATAAGCATTGGAAGGAAAAATTCTAGGGCCATCCAGGTAGCCGTTATCAATATTGCGCTTCAATCCCACTGTGACACCGCCGGCATCCCGCAGGGTGGTAAATCCACGCATCAGCATATCGTATGCATAGCGCACACTGCGTACCGCCATGTCATCGATCCGCTGCTCCTCACTTCCGATGGGCACATTATGAGAGACATGCACATGGGCATCCGTCAGTCCCGGCATTACGAAATGATCTTTCGCATCATAGATCTCAGCAAATCCCTCTTCCGAGATCTCTCCCGTATAGATTTCTTTTACCAGGCTTCCTTCGATGACGATATTTGCATGTTTCTGTAATCTACTGCTTTTTCCGTCAAACACCGTGGCATTTTTGATCAACTTTCGTTCCATGTATCTTTATCTCCTTTTCGCGGGAAATGGATCGTCAATTGCCCTCATCGCTTTGAAATTACCGTTCTCGGCACCATGCATCTGCAACAGCATCGCACCGATGCCCGCAGCGCCGTCTAAGAATCCGATGGGAGTGGTCAATACATCCGCTGCCACACGGTCTAATGCGAACTGCCATTTTGCAGTCAGACCTGCTTCTGTCTCTTCGTAGATTGCCCGGTCTAACAGGATCTTTTCGCATTCTTGTGCCTTCTCATAATATCTGTCTTCTCCAAAAGCTGCCCAGAGCCCCAGATACATATTGAGAATGCCCGCGGTACCGCAGCAGATATTGAGTACATTCCAGTAGCCGGCACTCTGCTTCGCCGGAACTCCCAGCGATTCCATGCCGTCTGTCAGATCTTCAATCTCTTTTTTATATTTTTCATCCCCGGTCATCTGATACAGCTGATAAAAGAAACGGTTGGTTCCTGCCGGTCCGTGACAATAGCCCGCATAGAACAGGTCTCCTCTGTCCGGCAATCCGTGGGGCAATAATTTTCCGGCTTTCATTTTCACCGCCGCCGTATCCATATATTCTGTCACACCCGCCACTGCATCTAAAAAACGCTTGTCGCCGCTTGCTTCATACAGTTTCAGCAGAGCAAAGGCAATTCCTCCGGTTCCCATGGGGAAATTCGGATCGATATAATCCTTCCCGGCACCAAAATACGTAGGATCTACGCCCTGGTAGACAATTTTGCCGTCACCCATTTTTCTTCCCTGATGTAAAAAGGTCTGTCCGGCATCCAGTGCAAAATCCCGGAATTTCTTGTTTTTCAGGACTTCCGCCACTTTCAACAGAAAAAGTACGGTTCCCGCATTGCCAACGATTCCCTGAAAAGTAGACCACTCATTGCCCTCGCCGGATGCGGCCGGTCTGGCATCCCGGATTGCCTGTTCCACGATGGAATTCACCGTGTCCGCATAAGTCTGCTCCCCGGTCACCTGATACAGTTGCAACAATGCGAATCCGGCGCCGCTCCAGCCACTGGAAAAAGCATACTGAGAGAAGTTTCTCTTTAAGGTTCTCTGGTGATTCCAGCGGTATTGCAGGTATCTGGCAACTTCTTTTGCCTCCTCCAGGTACTCCCGGTCCGCAGTGGCATCGTAGAGCCCCAGCAGAAAACAAAGGATTCCGGATGCTCCCGCATACAGACAGATCTCATCGTAGTAGGAAGCATGTCCCGTCTCTCCATCCTCTAAGGAAAAATAGATACCTTCCGGTGCCTGTCTTTTCCTCGTATTAATAAATCTCATAGCCGCCTTTGCGGTCTCCAGTGCGTTATATTTATATTCCATATCTCTCTCCCGGGATCCGTCGCTTGTATAAAATCATCAGATTGAAAACTCCGGCGGAATCACAATACTGTTTTTAATCAAAAAGTCTCTCGTCCTTTCATTTTTCGGATTGGCAAAGATCTGCTGTGGGGTACCCATCTCCACGATCTTGCCGCCCTCCATGAAGATCACCTTGGTTGCTACATTTTTTACGAAATTCATCTCATGGGAGACAATTAACATCGTATTGCCTGCCTTGGCGATCTCCCGGATCGTCTCGAGCACTTCTCCTACCAGTTCCGGATCCAGGGCACTGGTGGGTTCGTCGAAGAGAAGCAACTCCGGCTGCATGGCGATGGCTCTTGCGATGGCGACGCGTTGCTGTTGTCCGCCGGACAGATGCTTCGGATAATAATCCTTACGCTCCAGCATCTTTACTTTTTCCAGCTGTTTCAGTGCGATCTCTTCCGCCTCCGCGTGGGACAGCTTCTGCACCTGGGTCAGTCCTTCCATGACATTCTGCAGTGCTGTCTTCTTACGGAACAGGTTAAAACTCTGGAATACCATGGTAGTCTTCTTGCGGAGCGCCAGAAGATCCTTGCGGTTCACTTTCCGATAATCCAGCTCAAAATCATCGATGGCAATTTTCCCTTCATCCGGGGTCTCCAGCATATTGATGCAGCGTAACAGTGTGGATTTTCCGGTGCCGGAGGGTCCGATGATTGCCACCACATCGCCCTTTTCTATATCAAAGCTGATGCCGTCGAGGACTGTATTATCTCCAAAGGATTTCCTTATGTTTTCCAGTCTGATCATTACAGGACACCCCCTTTGTTTTTCTGGTTTTTCTCTGCCGTCTTGCCTTCTTTGCCGACCACATCGGGTACCCGTACCCTGTTCATCACCAGACGGATGATCTGTTCCAGCACAATGGTGATCACCCAGTACAGAATCGCCAGTGCAACATATGCCTCAAAGTATCGGTAACCTCTGGCTCCCAGCAATTTACCCTCTGCAGTCATCTCCACGACGCCACAGGTAAATGCTAAGGAAGTTCCCTTGACCAGACCTATGATCTGATTGCCCAACGAGGGTAGAGCGATCTCCGCTGCTTCCGGCAGAATGATCCGGAACATTCTCTGGGGTCCTGTCATGCCCAGTGCAATTGCCGCCTCGATCTCACCCTTATCCACCGCTTCTAAGGAGGACTGGATGATGACCGAGCAGAATGCCGCGTTGTTCAGTGCCAGCGCTACGATAGCGTAAAGAATCGCCGGGATCTCGGCTATCTGAATATTTTTGTTCTGATAGTAGTTGATGTATTTAATTAAAATGGGAATACCAAAATAGGTCACATATAACTGTACCAGAATAGGAGTTCCGCGCATCAGTGAGATAAATACTCCCGCGATCTGATGTAACACCACAACCCTGCGGGTCCGGATTATTGCCAACAGAAATCCTAAGATCAGTCCCACGATTCCCGCCGCTGCAGTCAGTCCCAGCGTAATGGGAATATAACCGATCAAAACACCGATATCGTCAATTACTACTGATGGATCAAATATATTCAGCATAACCTTATGCCCCTTTGCCTTATGTTAGTTTAGTTGGTTGCAGCCTGATCGTTTGCAATGTACTCTTTTGCAAATTCGATATATTCTCTGTTCAGAATCGTATTGTTGTCAGCATCGTCACCCAGATACTGTTTGGAGATCTCCAAAATCCTGCCTTCCTCCAGCGCTGCTTCAAATGCGGTGTTGATGTCTTCCACCAACTGGGGATACTCTTTCGATACCACGAAGAAGTTACCGCTTAATTTATCCATGAATGCAGTGGAGTCTTCAATGGGCACGTCTATGATTTTAACATTAGTCAGTCCGTATTCCGCTACCTGGGACTGCAATGTGGTCTTGGAAAACAGTTCAAAATCAATCTTGCCGTCGGATACACTCAACGGTGTATTATTGGAATCCTCGATATAAGATACCTCGATCTGTGCATCGGGATGTGCCTCATTGTAGGACTGATACATGGAAGCATTATAGCTGGTCGGAGAGGTCTCTGTGGTATGTCCCGGCAGATCATCCAGTGTCTGAATATCGGTATTATCATCTCTGACCAGAATACCGTAGGTACTTACACTGTACACATCTGAGAACAAGTACTTTTCGCCTCTCTCTTTATTATAAGAAATGTTATTCACGCCCATCTGATAATATCCTGCATCGATTCCGGTGAAAATAGATGCGAACTCTGTCGTCTGGAACTCCAGCTCATACTGAGGCAGTCTGGAGAATATTTCCTTGATCACTGCGATATCATAACCGTCCAGATTGCCATCGTCTCCCTGAAAAATAAAGGGGCTGGGACCGGTTCCCGTGGTGGCTACGATAATTTTGGTCTTCTCCGTATTGTCTGAAGTTGCACTGCCCTGGGCTGCATCGCTCTGTGCTGCACTCTCCTGTGTTGTACTGCCCTGGACGCCGGTCTGTGCCCCGTCTGCGCTCTGATCCGCATTACCACATGCAGCAAGAGATACCGCCATTGTTCCTGCTGCCAATACTGCTACTGTCTTTTTTAAGATGTTGTTTTTCATAACTTGTCTCCTCCTGCATCCATTTCCTACTATTCATATTATTCCTATTTGTCCGATAGGATTAGTATTGTTATATCATTCTACGTCTATTCTGTCAACATATAATTACAAAAAAGGCAAAAAAATACCTCTCACCCATTTGGATGAGAGGCTTTGTAAATCTACTCTCTGTTCTTTAATACCTCTGCGGGTACCAGCTTATTCAATCTGCCTACCAATAAGAAATTGATCACTATGTAGCATAACCAAATTCCACCATAAATCATGATATATATCTGCGGCGTGAACTTTATGTCCATGCCGATAGCAACATTGGCAATACAATACGGATACACCAGATCCATGCTCCATTTTGCCAGTGGAACACAGATCAGCGCCCCCAGCAGAATCACATAGAAATTCCCATCCAGATAGAGTCTTCGGATCTCCCTTCTACGGTAACCGAATACTTTCATCAGTGAAATGGAAAAGGCGGAACGATCGATCATCACTTTCATCATCAGGTACATGACGATCATAAAAATCAGCGCAGATATTGCCACGAGCATTACCACCATCGGTCCCATCATATCTGTAAAAATCTGTGAACTTTCCTCCACATTTTCTTTGGATACTGTGGCATATAATCTGCCATTATCAATATCCAGTGCATGATCCGCAAACACTACATTATAATAATCGTCCTCCTGATCAAACAATTCCTGCATGACATCCCTATCCAGGAAAACATAGACGCCGGATGTAAAATTCACAATATTTTTCACAGTAAAAGCATAATCTCTCTCATTCACCTCATCGGAAAGCACCAGCTTGTCGCCCACCTTCACACCGAATTTCTGTGCCGCAGCACTGGATATCACGATTTCATTTTTCTTGTCGGCGGTCACTATGGGGAAATACGGATTGTCATCATCAATCCCCAGCACTGTCACATCCAGATTATACCCATAAGCTTCCTTTTTCAGATTCTCGACATACGCCGGTATTCCTCCCTCCGGGACATCCTCCGTAGGATATTTATAGGTATACATATAAGCATATTTTGTTTCTTCCAGACAGGCGTTTCCAAAATTGATACACAGTACCGCACAGTCTATGGACATCATCAGGATCAGCAGGCAGATGAACATACCGATCACAACAGCAAATGCAGAACGTATTTCCCACAGCATCTGTCTGATCTGGAATCTGAGCAGAAATTTCATATTCCCCAGATTCATATTCTGTATTCTACCGGCTTTTCCTGCCGTCTGCTCGTTACGAAGCAGTGACAGAGCCGTGCATTTTAACTTTTTATTGATCACCAGATAATTTACCACTGCTGCCGTCACAGGCGGCATGATCAGACTGTAAAAAAGCAGATATCCGGGCGTTACGATCCGCATAGGCGGCAGAGAATAATATGCGATACTATCACCCATCTGCCAGCCTGTTCCGTATTCGGAAAATCCCAGGATACATCCGACAGCTCCGCCCAGGAAAGAGATCAGCAGGGGATTTAACAGATAGTGGAACAGCAATTGCCCCCTGGTCACACCCAGGGCATATAATGCCCCAATGACGCTGCTTTCCTTTTCAATATTATGTATCACAAATACAGAAATCACATAAGTAAACAGGACCATGAGAATAATTCCGGCCAGGATACCGGCAAACCTATTGATGACCACATCCCCCGCAGCTGCATCCATTCTTGGATTGTCAGCTGCTATGAGAAACTGTGTCAGATTATCAATGTCAAAAGCAAAATACTCCTCGATCATGTCGTCTGTTTCATCCTGCAGCTCCTGTACCCCATCCCGCAGTTCTCTGCTGCCGTCGGCGATCTCATCTACGGCATCCGTGTAATCTATGATCCCTTCCCGGAAATCCTCCAGATCCGCCAGGGTATCCTTCGCATCGTTCAGGGAATCCTTCAGCTTGACATCGACACTACTGCCCTCTGCCATCAGACGGTCCAGCTCTTCCTTATAATTATCGGAGGTCAGGTCTACGGTGATATCACTTTCTTTAAGCTGTGCTTCCACCATATCGATCAGTGCATCCACCACAGCATCCGTGCCATCCACTACGGTTTCACTGGCGGTATAGAGGGTGCTCAGTCCACAGAACAGCTGCTGGCTGCCGATGGAGGCTTCCCCGACTCCTTTCGTATATGTCTTCACACCATCCCGAAACTGTGCTACCGTGTCCAGCTGGCTCTTCACTGTGGACAGCTGTGCTGCCACCTGAGGGGCTCCCAGCTGTGTGAACGTTGCCGCCATCTGATCCAGTTCCTTGCCGTATGCATCCGCCGTGAGTCCGGAAAAAGGAACCCCGGCAGCACTAAGCTGTGCCTGCAGCTGTTCATTTACCATTCCAAGAATGGCATTGAAAATAGCATCCGCTCCCTGATTCAGGGCATCACTGTTTGCAGTGATCTGTCCCATTCCCACGACCAGTTTGCCACTGCCGTCGGAAGCCGCATTGACACCATCCGTATACGCTTTGATGCCATCCTTATACTCCTGCAGTGCCTCCAGAGATTTTTTTGCCTCCTGCAGATCCTGCCTTATAGATGCAGTATAAGCATGCGGATTAGCAATCATGGTACTCAGCTGCTGTTCGTAATTTGACGAAGTCAGCGTTACTTCCACGCCGGCATCCTTCAGGCTGTCATTTACCTGTTCCAGCATGGCATCGAACAGCGTATCTGCAGCATCCGTCAGCTCCGCGTTATGCTCTGCCAGTTCATCCACGCCATCTGCCAGTTCATTCACACCGTCTAAGAGTTCCTGGATGCCATCCTGGATATCATTCTTTGTCTCTTCCGCATCTGCTAACATTTCCAGGAAATAGGTATCCGTCACTTTGCTCCGGTCCAGTTCAAAGGACTGTAACATATCCTTCAGTTCCTGATCTGTCATGGCATCATTCAGCAGATAGGTATAAGTATAATCCTCTGTCCGGAAATTCTCTCCGCCCGCCTTTAGCGCTTCGTAATCTTGTGCCGTGACGAATCCGACTCCGAACAGATTGCTGTCCACGGTGGTATCCGATGTTTTCTCATAGGCTGCATCGTAATCCGGTGTACTGCCGATTCCCGTAACGGTGAAATCTCTTCCGCCTACCGTAAGGGTATCTCCTAAACCCAGTTCATGTTTTTCCGCATAGTGCTGTTCCAGCAGGATTTCGCCCTGCGCCGGTACCTCGCTGCCCTGAGACGAAACGAACAGATCTACGTTCTCTCTCGCCTGATAGACGCGGAGCGTAGACTGTCCCAGATGAAAATCCATGGAAAAATCTCTCTGTAATGTCACACCCTTCTCCGTAATCTGAGCGATCTCGCCGTCTGTCAGTGGGACAAATACGCCAAACTGTCCATCCTCCCTATGATGAAGCCTGCCACTCTCTTTTGTTCCCTGCATGATTGTCTCTGCTGCTCCCACGATTGCCACTACCATATACATGACCAGTGCCACCAGGAAAAACAGTGCCAGATATCGCAGAAGATTTTCCCTGATATCCCGGAGTACCCGTTTACTCAATATCCTCTGCATCCTACAAATCCTCCAGTTCTGCCGCCGGAATCCGCTTCTCATTCCGGTAATTCTTGCTGATCTGTCCGTCCTTGATCATGATGACCTGATGCACCATATTTTTTATGGAATTATTATGCGTAACGATCAGCATGGTAGTACCATACTGTCTGTTAATATCCTCCAACAGCATCAGAATATCTCTGGATGTTTTGGAATCCAAAGCCCCCGTAGGCTCATCGCACAACAAAAGGCTGGGGTTCTTGATGAGTGCTCTGGCAATGGCGCAACGCTGCTGCTGACCTCCGGAGAGCTGTGCCGGGAACTTATTCTGATGCTCCGTGAGACCAAGTACCTGCAATAATTCCTCAAGTTCTAAGGGATTCTTCGTCAGGTACTGACAGACCTGTATGTTCTCCTTTACCGTCAGGTTCGGCACCAGATTATAAAACTGAAAAATAAATCCCAGTTTATCTCTCCGATAATCGGACAATGCCTTGCTTCCAAGTCCTGCCACTTCCATCCCGTCTACGACAATCGATCCGGAATCTACCGTATCCAAGCCTCCGATACAATTGAGTAACGTAGATTTACCGGAGCCGCTGGTACCCTGAATGACACACATTTCACCTTTTTCCACACCTGCGGTAATCCCTTTTAATACCTGTACATAGCCGCCGCCTTCTCCATAGCTTTTCTTCAGATCCTTTACTTCCAGATACATATCCTGCCTCCTCGCTTATTGATAATGATTTTCATTAGCATAACGCTGTTATGTTAATGGTATGAAATTGCACCCTTAGAAGTCTTCTACTCCATCAGGGTGCTCGGTGTTTCTATGATTCTGTCATCATGCCCATCCATCCCCGGATCAGATACATGGTCAGGGCATCCACATGTTTCAGTGCAACGCTTTCTTCCGTCTCATGCAAAAACAAATGAACAAATGTATCAACCATAATATGTGCCATCCAATGCGTCATATAATCATCAATTCTCGGTTTTTTAGTAGCACAGGTCACAGTATCGCACAGTCTTCTGTACTGCTGCTCGGAGATATCCACGATCTCATCCAGGCAATTCTCAAATCGGGATCCCTGGGACTTTGTCAGGAGCAGTAAAAAGGCATCCCGGTTCGCATACATCTGCCGGATAATCTGTCTGGATGTTTCCAGATCCCTATCATCTTCCAGTGCCAGCTGCGCCACTTGTTCTCCGTTACGCATCTCCGTAGCGTAGTGTTCTTCCATGGCTGCATAGAGTTTTTTCAGCGGATCTTCCACCAGTGCCCCGAAAAGGTCTTCCTTGTCCTTAAAAAAGAAATACAAGGCTCCGGTGGTCACGCCCGCTTCCTTACAGATATTCCGCAAGGATGCTTTCATATATCCCTTTTCCAGGAATTCTTTTTTGGCGCAGTCCAGCAGGTGTTGTCTGGTCTCTTTATTCTCATTTTGTTTTTCCTGTCTTCGTGGCATTTTCTGTCTCCGTTTATTTGCATCATTTTCATAGCTGTTCAATTATTCACATAACATTGTTACGTTTGCATTATAAATAAAAACAGGATTGCTGTCAACCCTGTTTTTATTTTCACTATTTTCATTTCATTATTCTCAAATTTTTGTTTTACTTTGTCTTTAACTGCTCGATCTTTTCCTGTAAGTCCGCAATGGCGCGCTGGCTGTTCTTAATAGTCTCGCACTGCTTCTCAAAAGGAGGTTCCGGCATATCACTGTACTGCTCAAAATAGATTTTGCCAATCTCCAGATAATTTTTCTTCATCACTTCCTCACAGGTGGAAATCTGACTTTTCAAGTTCGCTATTGCAGCCAGTTCTTTTGCTTTATCTGCCGCTGCTTTTCCTTTTTCATTAATGGTATCACCGATCTTCTCTATAATATCCATGGTATAATCTCCTTTCTCTCATAGAAGGCTGCTTGTGACTGTTTTGCACAGCCGCCCGCTCATCCAAATAGTTTTGATCAGTTATATTGTACCCTCTCCCCGATACCGCGTCAAGCAGAAGCACCACTTGCGCATTGTAAACAGTCTGTGCTATAATCGCCATGTAATACCATTGGAGGTGACATCATGCAGCCGCTGTACACTACTTTAAAAGTCAACAACGAAATTGAATTATGCGAAGTTTCCGATCCTGATTGTAAGCAGCTTATTGAACGGGCTCTTTTAAAAAATCGTATCTCCTATTATATCCGTTGGCCGAAATCCTCTTTCTTTAGCAGAAAAAAAGAGTCCTGTATTATCTGTATCAACGATAATGTCCGGGATGCGGCCGAGGAGATCGTACGCGGGATCTGTGACGAGTCCGGATATAATGTCCGCTTTATTTTAAAACGCTCCTCTAATACATATTTATAAAGATACATTTTATTAATTTTTGTATATTAATTGACATTTTTCCCTTAATAATGCATAATATTTTTATTATAAAACAAAGGAGGGGATTTTTATATGGAGAAACGAATTAATAAGCATGTATTTGCCTGGGTTTTCTGCTTTTTACTTGGTGAGTTGGGTGTTGATAGATTCGTCAGAGGTCAGGTTGGTCTCGGAATTTTGAAGCTTCTCACTGCCGGTGGTTGCGGAGTATGGAGCCTGATTGACTGGATCATTGCTCTTACCAAAGCATACGGTTCCGCTTATGCCGGTTCCGAAGAAGTTGTATTTGTAGACGGAAAATATACTGCATAATCACATGATCAAACGAAAAAAGCTTTTGTCTTTTCAGGCAGAAGCTTTTTTCATTTGATCATAACCGCCGATAAATTGGATATGAAATATAAATCATGAAAAAAAATACACAGCATATATTATTTTTTAGTTTATTTATTCTACTGTTCCTGTTATTCCTGTTGCTGGCAGGCTATCAATGTCCACTGCGTTTCTTTTTGGGCATTCCTTGTCCTTTCTGCGGAATGACCAGAGCGTTTTTATGTGTCTTAGAGGGTGACCTTGCAAAATCCTTTTATTTTCATCCTCTGTGGCCTATCGTGTTGGGAATTATTATTATTTTTCCTCTTTGGAAATTCCGGTTTCTTCACTTATCAGACAAATGGATCGATCACGGGGCTTTTGTCATTGGAATTCTGTTCTTGCTCTGCTTTATCATAAGGCATATGACACAATCCCCCATTGTACAGATTGATTTTACAAAAGGATTTTTTCATTTCTTTTCATATATGAATATATGAAAAAGGAGCTGTAATACAGCCCCTTTTTCAATCTTCTTATCCAATCGCTTTATCCGTTTGATCAATCAAAATCAAATTTGGTGTAACGCTCATACATAGCGCCATAACGGAATCTTGCCATTTCATTCTTCTGAAGGACATCTTCTTCGGAGCCTCTGTACTGACAGCGCAGGCAGTAGTACTCCTTCTTATCCTTATCATAGAACATATCCATATCGATATCTCTCATGAAGCAAGAGGGACATCTGTAATTTAATTTGCCTTTTCCAGCTTGAGCCATGTTGCAACGACCTCCTTATCCTTGATCTTGGAATTGTAACCCAGTGTAAGCATCGGGGAGAATGCGTATCCTTCCTTCACATATCCGACAGCGCCTTCTGCATTGGTGCTCATGGATACTGCGGTCTCGATCTGAGGGATCACCGCTCTTACTTCGTCTGCGTCTGCCTTCTCCATCTCACGGCACTTGTACTCGTAATCCAAAGTCTCTACCTCGTCACCCTTCTTGGTGCTTAAGGTGATACCCAGCATATCCTCGGAATACTCTGTGGTACCGTAGCAGGCTACGATATACTCGTTCAGTTCTACTTCAGCGTTCGGATCGCTCATCTCCAGGATCTTACGCTCGATCTTGATCGCAGAGCTGCCTTCCTCGAAGGAAACGATGGTCTGTAATTTTACGGTCAGATCGTAGAACTCGATGTCTACGGGATCCAGTGTCAGGATTCTGGTGTTGCCTTCCTGAGAGAAATGAGCCTTGGTACGGCACAGGCACAGATCCACTTCTTCACCGTTGTGTTTTAACTTGGCACTTCTTACGGTACCTTCTCCTGCATAGTGGGTGAAGTAACCTGCACGGTACTTCTCCTGGATCAGGAAAGGATAGGATGCATCGGTCACATGCTTGGTACCGATACCTACCGGCCACTCCAGCTTAGCAGCGTAAGGACGCAGGTCAACGATAGCACCACCCTGATCCATATTTACGCAGGCACGCATGAAAGGATCACAATACCAGAACAACTGCTTATCGGAGCCATACAGGATATCTCTCCAGAGAGCACACTCGGGCTCGGTGTAGGTCTTCTTCTGACGATAATAATCAGCGAACTCAGCCATGGTCATATCGGTAAGCTTGCCTTCCTTTTTCAGGTCGCCATAGTACTTCATACCGTCTTCATAGCTCTTCTTCAGCAGTTCGTAAGGCTGCTCCCAACGACCCATTTTGTTCAGCCAGCCGGGTCCTACGAACATCATGTTGTATGCGTATCCGTTGTTGTATTTCTCCAGGGAACGATACTGGTCGATCAGGTTGTACAGGTAAGGGTACTCCCAGGTCTTAGTGTCATAGATCATACCACGCAGTACGTTCTGGGGATGGGTTCCGAAATTAGAGCCGTTACCGTCATAGCATGCCAACAGGTCTCTGGACAGATGGGGGATCGCTACGATACCGCTGTCCTCTGCCTCATTGGCTGCAGGTGCATGGGTGTTCTGTTTGGAAGGGATCCAGGGTGCCCAGGGACCGCCATCCATGAAGGTATACCAGGAGTTGTTGCAGGTATGGTATGCCTTGGGGCCTTCTTCCCAACAGGTTGCTACCGCACATTTTACGGTAGGATAGGTTGCTTTGATATAATTGGTCAGATCTGCATCCATGTAGTAAGAACCGGTGGATTCGGGATAAAATCCGAACTTCTCATGGAACTTGCCGAATACATCATCCACGATAGACTTTTTGTCTTCCATGGAAAACATCCAGATACAGAAATCCTTGGTCTTGTACTTTTCACGGAACTCTGTGCAGGGCAGTCCCAACAGAGACAGTGCGATCTCATCGCCGTACTTCTCGTGATCTGCCTTAGCCAGTGCTACCGCTTCGTCATTGAACAGGGAAGCATAGGTCATCTGAATGGTGGTCTTCAAACCATTCTTGTGCGCAGTTTCCTGCTGAAACTTGAAAATATCCAGAGACTCTGTTAACAGTGCTTTTCTGCCCAGATCCTCTTCTTTGCCGTGTCCGGTTACTTTTTCCGCATACTCGGGAACCATCTCCGGACGGTGAATGATATTCACAATAAACTTATCCATCTTTTCCTCCATCTCGCCGTTAGGCATCTTATATTACTTTTGAAAGTCTCTGATCACTTTCAATGCGGGTAGTGCATTTCCATCATAATCGAACAGTGCCTGATTGGCCCATTCGTTTCCCCCGGGACCGGGATCCTGAATATACTTCAGGGACTCCTCGTTGGCCCAGCCACAGCCGGGCACCGGGATCCATGCCGGCTCCCAGTAATAGAAGCCTTTTCCTCTGCCATCCGGAACCTGCGCAATGCGTTCCATAACCTTCTGCATGAATGCAGCCTGTCCTTCCGGTGTCATAGGATACTCTACCGCCTCCGCAAGGTGGGGCTTGGTCGCCATGCCCTTGCGCTCTTTTGGTGCGAGCTTCTCTCTGTCCGCATAGTCTTCCATGGTAAATCCCATGGAAACCTCCGCTACGATGACATCCTTCTGATATCTCTGTGAGAGATCATTCATATTATTGGTCAGGTCATCAATGGTTCCGTGCCAGAAGGGATAATAGGACAGTCCGATGACATCGAAGTCCTCTCCTCTCTGTACATAGGCATCAAACCATTCTCTACAGCGGGCATTGTTGCCGCCGCAGTCCAGATGAAGCATCACTCTGCTGTCCGGGGATACTTCTCTCACCGCACGGATGCCCGCGCTGATGAATCTTGCAATATTGTCAACGTTGTCCCATTTTCCATAGGGCCACATCAGACCATTGGTGATCTCATTTCCCACCTGTACCATCTCCGGAAGCAGATCGAGACGCTTTAACTTCAAAAGCACATCCTTTGTGTAGTCATACACATTCTTCTCCAGTGTATCCGCATCGGCATACGCCCACTCCTTAGGAGGGAACTGTTTGCCGGGATCTGCCCAGAAATCACTGTAATGCAGATCCAGCAGATAGCTGTAACCCAGCTTTTTACCGGCCGAAGCCAGTGCTACCAGCTTGGTGAAATCACTGGTACCGGCACTGTAAGGCTTGCCGTCCTCACTGTAAGGATCATTCCAGAGACGGATGCGCAGAGAGTTGGCACCGTATTTTTTCAGGATCTCCAGTACGTCCCCCTCTTTGCCTTCGTCATAAAACCTTGCACCGAGAGCCGTCTCCTCCGGCAGACTCGATACATCCATACCTTTGATAAATTTATCCATAAATTAACTCTTTGTCTCCATGTCATACGTTTATCCTGAAGAATCCATTCCATGGATTCTCCCAGGTTAAACTGCCGAAGCAGTTTAACCTTTCACGGCACCACCGGTAATACCTTCCACATAGAACTTCTGCATGATGACAAACAATACAGAGATGGGAATGGATACCAGTACACCGCCTGCACAGAACTGACCAAAGTAAGTATTGATCAGACTCTTATCCAGCATATTGTACAGACCGATAGCAACAGTCCACTGGGAAGATATGCCGGCATTTAACATCAGCTTTGCATATACGAAATCCATCCAGGGGGACAGGAAGGAGCTGATAACTGTATATACAATAATGGGACGGCTCATGGGGATAACAACCCTCCAGAAGATTGTAGCCTCACTGGCTCCATCCAGATAAGCGGCCTCGCGCAGGGAATTCGGGATCGTATCGAAGAAGCCCTTTGCGATCAGGTAACCCAGACCGGAACCGGCAGAATATACCAGGATCAGTCCGAGGTGCGTATTGGTCAGGTTCAGAGTCTTCAGAATGAAATATACTGCGATCATGGACAATACACCGGGGAACAGATTCACAATAACTGCTGCGTTCATCAGCGGCTTACGTGCCGGGAAACGCATGCAGGAGGTCGCATAGGCCACCATCAGTACAAAAGCGGTGGAGACCACGCATACCGCACATGCAATGATGAAGGTGTTCTTGAACCAGTTCGGGAACTGTGCCACACTGTCTGCTGAAAAAAGCAGATTCTTATACTGCGCCAGACTCCATTCCTTCGGGAAAAAGGTGCTGGTATTCATGCCGGTATATGCGCTGAAGGAAGTGACCACCAGCCATACGATAGGCACCAGCCAGACAAATGCCAAAAACGCCAGTAACAGGTTATGCAATAATGTTTTAACAAATCTCTTCATTAACGGAACGCCTCCTCTCTGTCACCCTTCAGGAATCTGCTGAAGGCAATGAGGGTAAATACCGCACAAAGGATAAACACGATAATACCGATGGTGGATGCCATCTTGTAGTTGTAATAGCTCTGTGTCAGATTGAACAGCCAGGTGATCAGCAGATCCACTTCCTTCGCCTGGGAGTTCGCCATTGCCTGATTGGTGGTGGTATATACACCCTGGGTCAACAGATAGATTACGTTGAAGTTATTAATATTCTTGACAAAATCCGTTACCAGAGAAGGACCCGTGACGAACAGCATATACGGCATAGTGATATGAATAAGGCTCTGCATCGGAGTAGCGCCGTCGATCTTCGCACTCTCCAGCTGGTCAGAAGGAATATTCATCAGCACACCGGTAGCGATCAGCATCTGGTAAGGAACACCGATCCAGATATTGATCAGGATGATCATGACATGTGCCCATCCGGGAGCAGACAAAAACGGAATATAACTGGTACTGATCGCGCCGATATCTCTCAGCCACTGGGTAATTCCCGCATTGGCACAGATCGTGTTCATGATGCCATTGTTAGCGAAAAAGTTACGTACCAGAAGTAAGGAGACGAACTGGGGAACTGCGATCGTTACAATGAACAGCGTTCTCCACAGCTTGGGCAGTTTGGTTCTCTTATTATTGATCAGCAGGGACAACAGAATACCGCCGATGTAAGTGGTAGCGGTTGCAAACAATGCCCATACCAGTGTCCAGATCAAGATCCTACGGAAGGCATAACCGAAAGTAATGGTCATTCCACCGTTGGAGAACAGATTCTTGAAGTTGGTAAATCCCACCCATGTAAACAATGCGGAGGGAGGCATATGTCCCTGATCATAGTTCGTAAACGCAACAGCGATCAGGATCAGCAGAGGAACGATCGTGAAAATAACAACACCCATGACAGGAAGTGCCAGCAGTGTGATATAGAATTTGTCATTCTTGAACTGCTGCAAGTCTTCTACAAACGTATTGATATGTTCTCCTGCCTGTGCTTTTTTCTGAAGTCGGTAAACAGTCACTTCATTCTTAAGCCAGATCACCAGGAATGTGAACCAGACCACAAATGAGATTACGGAGAACAATAGGATCATAAATGAGTTGTCATAATCATTGAACTCATTCTGCATGGTTACAATATTGAAAACCGTCTCCTGCTGAACCGTTCCCAAAGTTCCAAAATCACGTACATACTCTGTGGCAAAGCCAAAGGTGAATACAATGACTGCCACTTCGAGCAGAGTCATTAAAATACCTTTGATAATTTGTTTTCTGCGGATATATCCTGCTCCCATCCAGACCAGGGATAATTTTACGAACAGATCTCCTTTTACGACTGCTTCACTGAACTCCTTGAAGAATCCGCCGATTCCGCTCTTTTTCTTCTTCATTCTCTGCCCTCTCCTTTCTTCATATTAATATAAATTTTAGTAACTGTTCCGAACACCTTCCCGCGTTCACCCGACCAGTTACCTAACCCGGCAGGCAGGAGTCGAACCTGTTTACCGGAAACGTTTCCTGTAAAAAAGGCATCCCTCCACTACGTGTTATTGTTCATAGCTTCAGGACGCCTTTCTATTCTCTGTATTCGTTCTGCACCAGAACGTTTTCATCATTCATTTGTAACAGAACCGGAACAGATCATCTTTCCAAACTTATTCAGCGGGTACGGAAACACCTTCTACCAGCTCATCCAGGGCTGCCTGGATACCTGCTTCATCATCAGCCTTCAGCTGACCCTGAGCTACCTTCTCACCAAAAGTCTTGGCAGGATCCCAGTACTTGCCGCCGACGATCTGAACTACACCATAAGCGGACTGCTCAGACAGAGCTGCAATAGCGATATTGGAAGAAACCTCCTCGGAACCTGCAACGTTGATATTGGAAGGTCCGATCTCTCTCTCTGCGAAACGTACTGCCTGGTTGTCTTCGTTGGTGATCCAGTCAGCCAGCAGAGTTGCCCAACCTGCATTTGCAGAATACTTGTTAACACCTACCAGCTTGAAGCCTGCTACGGAGCCCTGCTGGATCTGCTTGTCACCACAGGTATAGGTAGGAAGCTTGGTAGCTGCGTAGCCATCACCGAAAGCGGTCTGAGCTGCGGCTGCATCCCAGGTACCGGAAATTACTGCACACAGGTCGCCGGAAGCGATCTGGTTGGAAATATCACCATCAGCGATCGGAAGGAATGCGCTGTTGCCGGCAATACCCAGCATGGACTGTACTACCTGTACACCGGTAACGCCATCAGCGCTGGTGCCGTTCCAGTCCATAGCAGTGCTGCCGTCATCATTCAGTGCGGTAGTGAAGCCTGCACCATAGAAGAAGGAAGCGTTATACCAACCGGAAGCAAGAGTCATACCAACCTTCTTGCCAGCCTTCTCAGCTGCTGCAAGTAAGGTATCCCAGGTCTGTGCATCTTCGGGAGTTACTAAAGTGGAATTGTAATATAAGAAGTAACCGTTATCAGCACTCATAGGGAATGCATACAGTGTGCCGTCCTTGGTTGCTGCGTCTACAGAACCGGGAGCATTTGCGCTCTTAACATCAGCTACGCTCTTACCTGCGTAAGCTTCCAGAGCTGCGTCCATCTCATCAACAGACTGCAGAGCACCTGCATTTACCAGGTCGATCAGCTGATCAGATGCGAAAGAATACACATCAGCAGCAGCCTCAATATCGGCTAAAACAGTATCCTTAGCTGTGGACTCGGACTCGGTACCAAGCTGGATATCGAAGTTTGCATAATCTGCATAATGCTCCTTGAAGGAATCGATCATGCCCTGTAACATGGTCTGATCTTCCTCAGCACCCCAGATTCTCAGGGAAACGTCCTGCTTCTCAGCGGGAGCGGTCTGTGCAGCCTCGGTAGAAGCTGCGGTGGTAGCAGCGGCATCAGTGCTGGTGTTGGAAGCATCAGAGTTTCCACAAGCTACCAGAGAGAATGCCATAGTCAGTGACATTGCTAAAGCGACTAACTTTTTCATTTTGTTATCCTCCTGTTTTGTTTTGCAAGTTTGTGCGTATTGCGCAACCGCTTGTCTACGATAATAGTTTAGCAACATTTCCTTATGTTGTCAATTTATAATAATGACTGATATTACAGTCAAAAATTGTGCATTTTGCACAACAGCCTTTTGAAACCCTTGATTTTACTGGTTTTTTAGCACATCCTGTTTTTTGAAAAAATGCTTTTATTATGATTTTTTTGAGTAAAATCGAGGAAAACGTTTTTTCCAAATTATGATTTTCACACTCTCATTTAGCCTTTTGTAGACTCCTTCAGGATGATCTCATAGTCCAAAAGTGTTTTGTCAGGTACTGTTTTGCCATGGATCATATCCAACAACACCTGGCAGGATCTTCTGCCCAACTCTGTAATATTGAACTTCAGTGAGGTTATGGTAATCGGATAATTCTCCAGAATGCGGCTGTAATGGCAGGACGCCACCTTCATCTGATCCGGGATTCTCACACCCATGTGAGCAAGCTTTCTGACCACTTCATCACAGATGTAGTCATCCTGGCACAGAATGCACTCCACGCCGCTGTTTTTCAGCTCTTCCACCGCTTTTTCCACCATTGCCCTGCTGCTTAAATCCGTGTAGACCAGGTCCTGGTTCAGCTTCCGTTTTCCCTTGCGGTAGGCTTCCTCATATCCCTGATACCTGCAGCGGTTTACCATCTGGTCCATATTGCTTCCCAGATAGGCAATGTTCTGGATTCCCTTAGCAAACAGTACTGTCACAAGCTCCTTACAGGCTCCCACATTATCATGGTCCACCTGTACCACATCATCATCCGGAAATTTTCCCACTGCTACAAAGGGAATCTGCTTTTGTTTCAGAAATTTTACATATTTGTCGTTCTCATAAGTCCTGGTAAGGATCATTCCTTCCACTTTACGGTTTTTGATCAGACGTTCCAGTGGTTTGGTATCGTTTCCGTTCGTGGTTACCACAATAATGTCATAATCATTAGCCTGTGCCACCTCTTCCACTCCATACATACAGGTATGGAAGAAAGGCATATCCACCAGAGTATTCACTTCCGGAAGGATGATCGCGATATTATTGGTCCTGGACTGCGCCAGGCTCTGTGCCGCCGCATTTGGATAAAAGCCGTGTTCTTCGATATAATCAAGGATCCGGTCCCTCGTAGCCGCGCCGATACGCCCTTTCCCTGAGATGGCTCTGGATACAGTGCTGGCAGATACCCCCAGTTCTCTTGCCACATCATGGATCGTCATCGTCTTGTCGTTGCCGGAATTGTTGTTCATCTCATTCACCCCATTCTCTGCGCAATTTATCTTTTTCACTTCTTCGAGATACAGATCATAAAGCGCAAGCGATTGTTCATACTCATAGTATCATTTTCACGAAAGGCATTCAATGCGCCTTTTTACACAAATTGACCATTCATTTCTATACAATAGTAACAAAACAAGGGGATCCTTGATGTTATTTCATCTGTTTTTCTTCATTCCGGTTCCGGAACTGTTTCCAATGTGCAACTAATATCGTTCATTCTGTTGTTCCCGTCTGCGGCAGGCTGTCTGCCACGCACAGTCTGCCATATCCCACCCGGTCGTTGGGATATTCTGTCTCTCCCCTTAAGGGTCTGGCACCTTTTCTGAGATATGCCTTGATTTTTTCGCCGTAGAGGAAGGGATCATTCCCCCGCACGATCCCCCATTCCATCAGGAGAGCCGCCGCACCGCTGACAATAGGTGTTGCAAAAGAGGTTCCTGTGGTGGGAGTAAACGTGCCGTATACATCCGGAGCCTGAATGTTTACACCCGGAGCCACAAGATCCGGTTTGGTCAGTCCTGCTGCCGCCACACCGATGGTACGGGTGCTGTCGGCATAACCCCTGCCGGAGAAATCCGCATAGGTATCATAGACTGGGTCGTAAGCCCCTACCGTGATCACCTTCGCTGCTGTGGAGGGAACCGTCAGCGTTACCTGTGGAGTGGAACGGTAAAACCCTGTGCTGTCTCCCCTTCCGTTCCCTGCCGGGAGATACAGATAATATTGTCCTGTCACGGTCACTACCGGTTCCAGCCGGATTGTCCAGATCCCTGCATTGATGTAGCTTCCCTCTGCCGGGATCATGTCCAGATAGATTTCCTGTGCCACCGCATAGGGCAGAGGCTCTCCCAGATAAACCAGTATTCTAGTCTGTTCCAATTCCAGCGTGTATTTTCCTCCCTGGATATTTGTGGACAATTCTGCTTCCTCACCTCCCGGGGCCTGCAGTCTTATCCGGAACACATCGCTGTAATTTTTCCATAGCTGTATATTCAGGTTTCTCTCATAATTGCCCACAGCCAGTTCCACACGACTGTCCCTTGTTATATTCCCGGCGAAATGTCCTCTTGCCGCCCCTTCGTTGCCGCTGCCCACGCATATCACCGTCCTGCCGATCTCGGAAGCATTGTCCAGGAACCTCTCCAGCAGAGAGCTTCCGTCATGGGATCCATAGCTGTTGCCAAAGCTTAGATTGATGACAAGTGGCATATTTAACTGCCTGGCTTTCCGCAGTGCATAGGTCACTCCACGCAGGATTTCGGTTGTCCGAGGGAATCCTTCCTCCACGCCCCCGCTATTTCCCGGCAATCCCAGCTTCACCACGATCAGTTCCGCCTCGGGAGCTGCTCCGGTATAGAGACCATCCGCACTTTTCCCGGCAGCGATCCCTGCCACAGCAGTTCCATGTCCGGACAGGTCTCTACTGGGGATCAGACGGTAGCGATCCAATGCAGGCATCTGCAATGCCGCATTTATTTCCTCCGCGGTATATTCCGTCCCGAGGGAAAATCCATCCGGCATTTTCCCGTATCTCATACTGGCTGTTTCCTCCGACACTGTCTGATCCCATAGATACCGTATCCTCGTACTGCCATCTGCCTTCCGGAACACCTCCAGATCCCAGGTGATCCCAGAATCCAGTACAGCCAAAAGAACGCCCCTTCCATTCAGAAAAGGCGTTCTCATAGTGACCGGTGGAAAGCAGGAAGTCCCCGCAGGAAACGTCTGTCCATAATAAAACCGCTTGGGTTTTTCCACATACTCGATCTCCGGGGTATCCGATACCATATCCACCAGTGCCTCCGGCACCGTAAGAATCGCATATCCGGCGATCAGTTCCTCCACCACAATATTCTGTTCCCGCAGTCTGTCCAGACTGCCGTGATATTTTACGATCAGCTCCCAGCTTCGGGTCTCCGCGCTGTAACCGACATTCAGACTCTCCGTCTGTTCCCGTTCTTCCTCCGGGGTTTCTAATGCAAGATTCAGAATGTTCTCCAGCTTCTGGTCCATCAGATTTTCCGTCCTTGGTCCTGTATTTCCTACATGGTATGCAGGCGATACAAAACTATTCACGAAACTCCGGAGTAATCTTCCACTCTTCTACGATTCCTTCGGGATCTGTCCGTCCACATGCAGGATATGGTTGATCAGCCAGTCCGTCAGGTAATTCAAAATATCCATGATCTGTTCATCCTGTTCCGCCTGATCTCCTTCATCCTTCTCATGCTGATCTATAAATTCATCCAGTTTCTTGATAAATTCCTGATGCTGGATCTTCTGGGTAAAAATCTTTTTGTACTGGATGGATTCCATATACGCTTCTTCATCTGTAAAATGTTTTACGGTATAATCACGCAGTTTTTCCAGAATTGCATCGATCTTGTCATACTTATCCGGTGTAAACTCCTCCTGCAGCAGCTCGTAAGCCTCATTGGCATAGTCAAACAGCTGCTTATGCTCCTGATCGATCATATCAATTCCAATATAGTATTCCGGTTTCATTTCAAACATAACTTCAACCTTCTTTCGTATTTTTTTCGGATCCTTTTTGGATCATTTCTTGATTCTTTCTTTGAATCTTTTTTTCATTCTAACTATGCACTTTTCGGCCAAAGCTTTCAATGCTTTTTATACTTTTTTAATGATTTTCCGGGATAATTCATCATTCGCCCCAGAATTCCTTCAGCGCCCGCACTGCATATTCTGTGTCCATCATTCCTGCTGTCTCCACCGCGGAATGCATGGCTAACTGCGGCAGTCCGATGTCCACGCTGGACACCGATACATGGGCGGTGGAGATATTGCCGAGGGTGGAACCTCCTGCGATATCTGAGCGGTTGGCATAGGTCTGGTAAGGCACCTTTGCCCGTTCACAGTAATCCTTCATTTTTGCGGCAGAGATGCCGTCGGTGGTGTATTTCTGGCTTCCGTGGAATTTGATGACAATTCCACCGTTTAAGTAAGGTCTGTTCGTAGGATCCGCCTTCTCCGGATGGTTGGGATGTACCGCATGGGCATTGTCCGCAGAGATCAGGAAGCTATCCGCGATCCAGCGCAGATACATGCTGTGATCCGCACCTAGGCCCTCCGTAATTCTATCTAACACATCCGCAAGGAACGTGGAATCCGCACCCTGTCTGGTACCGCTTCCCACCTCTTCATTATCAAATACTGCACAAATATTGATATATTCTGCAGGTGTACTCTCCGTAAAGGCTTTGGTCAGAGCAAATGCACTCTGCAGATCATCCAGTCTCGGAGACAGGACAAATTCACCCTCTGCTCCTAAGAATCTTCCTTCCTGCCTGGTATACAGGAACAGGTCCTCCCCGAGAATTGCTTCCACATCCACGCCGGAAGCCTCTGCTATAAGTCCAAGCAGCGTAGGCTTCTCCTGCGATCCGTCTGCAGTCTCAGGTTCCACTGCGGCATCGGTATCAAATGCTGCATCCGCAAACAACGGGAGCATATCTATCTGAGGATTGTACTCCACGCCTTTGTTCATCTCCCGGTTCATATGGATCGCCACATTTGGGATCACGCAGAGATCCCGGTCAATATTGACCAGTCTGCTACGGATACCATCCGTTCCGCGCACCGCCAGTCTGCCTGCTACGGAAAGCGGTCTGTCCAGCCAGGTGGAAAGGATCATACCACCGTATTTCTCGGTATTCAGACGCATATAGTGATCTTCTACCGTAAGCTCCGGTTTTTCCTTCACCTTAAAGCAGGGGGAATCGCTATGTGCCGCTGCCATATGGAACCCTTTCACAGTTCCCGCAGGAACAGCAAAAGCGATCACGGAAGAATCATTGCGCTCCGTGTAATATTTTCCACCCTTTTTAAGCTTCCATTCCTCGTTTTCCCGCAACCTGACATATCCTGCCTCTTCCAGCATCGCTCCGATATTCGCCACCGCGTGAAAACAGGTGGGGCTTTTTTCTATAAAATCCAGCATTTCTTTTGCTGTCTCGTGAAAATCATTCATGATAATTTCCATTCCTTCCACTGCCCGCTACCGGCAGACGCCTTTCCCTATCGTTCCGCACGCATGGGATTATTGAGGAAATCCTCATAGGTCAGGCGGATACCGTCTTCCAGCTCCGTCGTATAATGGTAGCCCAGGCTCTCTAACTTGCTGACATCCAACAGCTTTCTGGGAGTTCCGTCCGGCTTGCTGGGATCCCATTTGATCTCTCCGGTATAGCCTACGACCTTAGCCACCAGCTCCGTCAGTTCCCGGATGGTCAGTTCCTTGCCGGTACCCAGGTTCACGGTCTCATTGCCGCTGTAAGTATTCATCAGATAAACGCAGGCATCCGCAAGGTCATCCACATAGAGGAACTCCCGCAGAGGTGTTCCGGTTCCCCAGCAGACCACTTCCTTCGCGCCGGATTCCTTCGCCTCATGGAAACGGCGGATCAGTGCCGGAAGCACATGGCTATGAGTCGGATGGTAGTTGTCGTTCGGTCCGTACAGGTTCGTAGGCATAACGCTGATATAGTCGGTTCCGTACTGTCTGTTCAAGAACTCACAGTATTTCAATCCGGAAATCTTCGCCAGTGCATAAGCCTCGTTGGTCTTCTCCAGTTCAGAAGTCAGCAGACAGCTCTCCTTCATAGGCTGCGGTGCCATACGGGGATAAATGCAGCTACTGCCCAGAAACATCAGCTTTTTACAGCCGTTCTGCCATGCGGCATGGATCACATTCATCTCCAGGATCATGTTTTCATACATGAAATCCGCCAGAGCTTCGCTGTTTGCCATGATGCCGCCTACTTTCGCTGCTGCCAGAAATACATAATCCGGCTTTTCCTTTGCGAAAAATTCCTCTACCGCATCCTGTCTGCACAGATCCAGTTCCTTATGGGTGCGGGTGATGATGTTCTTATATCCGTTTCTCTCCAGTGCTCTACAGATGGCACTTCCTACCATGCCTCTGTGTCCCGCTACGTATATTTTAGCGTCTTTTTCCATAATATTCAATCCGCTTCCTTTCGTTAGATTTCTTTCATCAGCGCTGCTTCCGTTTTGGCTAACTTCAGGTCATGCTCCGCCATCAAACGGCACAGTTCCTCATAGCTTGTCTTCTGGGGATTCCATCCCAGCACCGTACGTGCCTTCTGCGGATCTCCCCACAGATCTACCACATCAGTAGGACGATAGAACGCCTCGCTGACTTCTACCACGACCTTACCGTCCGCCTTGTTGATTCCTTTTTCATGAATACCGCTGCCCTGCCATTCCAGTTCGATTCCGGCATAATGGAATGCCAGTGTGGTGAACTCTCTTACCGTATGCTGTACTCCTGTGGCAATGACGAAATCCTCCGGCTTGTCATGCTGCAGCATCAGCCACATACATTCCACGTAGTCCTTCGCATACCCCCAGTCTCTCTTGGAGTCCAGGTTCCCAAGATACAGCTTATCCTGAATACCACAGGCGATCCTGCCGGCTGCCAGTGTGATCTTACGGGTCACAAAGTTCTCTCCGCGGCGCTCAGATTCATGGTTAAACAGGATTCCGTTCACTGCGAACATGTTGTAAGCGTCCCGGTATTCCTTTACGATCCAGAAGCCATACTGTTTTGCCACTGCATAGGGACTGTATGGATGGAAAGGTGTATTCTCGTTCTGCGGCACCTCTTCCACTCTTCCGTACAGTTCGGAAGTGGATGCCTGATAGATGCGGCAGGTCTCGGTCAGTCCTGCGATACGTACCGCCTCTAAGATACGCAGCACGCCCAGTGCATCCACATCACCCGCATATTCCGGTGCTTCGAAGCTCACCTGCACATGGCTCTGTGCTCCCAGATTGTAGATCTCATCCGGACGTACTTCTCCGATGATCCGCACCAGGCTGGAAGAATCCGACAGGTCCCCTCCGTGAAGAACAATTTTATTCTCCCTGATCAGATGATCGATACGTCCTGTATTGCTGATGGAGGATCTGCGGATCAGTCCGTGTACCTCATATCCTTTTTCCAAAAGGAACTCTGCCAGATAGGAGCCGTCCTGTCCGGTAATTCCTGTAATTAACGCTTTTTTCATTCTCTGTCCTTTCTCACACCTTTTTACGGCTGATATACAATGCCGTGTGCGCAGGCGTCCGCCTTATTCTGTCCGCAGAACACGCCTGCGATTGCCAGTCCAAAAGGAATGGAAGTTCCCATGCCTCTGGAAGTGATCACATTGCCGTCTACTTCTACCGGTCCCGCAGTCACTGCCGCACCTTCCAGATGGTCTTCGAAGCAGGGGTAGGAGCAGGCTCTCTTCCCCTGTAAGATACCTCTGTGCCCGAAAATACTGGGTGCCGCACAGATTGCCGCGATGTATTTTCCCGTTTTGTAAAAAGCATCGACCTGCTGCATCAGTACTTCGCATGCCTCCAGATTCTTCGTACCCTGTCCGCCGCCGGGAAGCACCAGACAATCATATTCGTCAAAATCCACCTGAGACAGTGTCATGTCCGCCGTCACCGGGATCTTATGGGAGCCCATCACTTGTCTGTTCTCAGTAATGGACACCATATCGATGGTCAGCCCGCATCTGCGGCAGATGTCCACCACCGTCAGGCCTTCTATTTCTTCAAAACCGTCTGCCAGAAAAATTGCTATCTTACTCATGGTTTTACCTCACTTTCCATTTCGTTTCCTGCCTCGTCTGCAAGTCATACCCTCTGACTTTGCACAGTTATGATTAGTATACACAATTTGGAGGCGTAATTCAATTCCCACAGTCAGATATTTGCGTAAAAGGGGCAAACTGTTACAAATACATTGTATTTTCGAGAAATATCATGCTATACTAAAGAAGGCAGTATTTTTAAGTCCCAAATACAGAAACGAGGCATTTGCATCATGGAAATCGAGCGTAAATTTACCCTGAAATCCCTACCTGACAATCTGGAAAGTTATCCCTCTCATCACATCGAGCAGGTCTATCTGAATTATAACCCCGTCATCCGCGCCAGAAAACAGGATGATGAGTATTATCTTACCTACAAAGGCAGCGGTATGATGGCAAGAGATGAGAGCAATCTTCCACTGAACGAAGAATCTTATTATCACCTGAGGGAAAAAGCCGACGGCACCGTGATCTCCAAGAGGCGCTACCTGATCCCGCTAGAGCATCCCGGATTCAAGGAAGGCTTCCCCACACCGCCTGCGGACTATTCCCTGACTATCGAGCTGGACGTCTTCGATGCCCCCTTTGCCCCTCTGATCATGGCAGAGGTCGAATTCGGTAGCAAGGAAGCGGCAGAAGCGTTTGTTCCTCCCGCATGGTTCGATAAGGATGTGACTTATTGCAAGGAATACCACAATTCCTATCTGGCACTGGAACTACATCACGCACCGGAAGCATAGCATGTTAAAAACGCAATACGGAAGGCTTAACGCCTTCCGTATTTTTATAATCGTGCATATAATTTTGCCATTTTATAGATCTTCTTCGCAAGCTTCGGATCCAGTGCATCCTTATCCATGCGCCATTTCCAGTTGCATCCTAACGTGGAGGGAATATTGATCCTGGCACTGCCGTCCAGCTCCAGATAATCCTGCATAGGAATGATGGCCGTATCCGCACAGCTGGACAATGCCGCCCGGACGATCTCAAAGCACAGCTTTTTGTCATTCTTATGTCCCAGATACTTTTTCGCGAACTTCCGATCCTTCTCCGGCATGTTCTGTATAAATCCTACCGTAGTATCGTTGTCATGGGTTCCGGTATAGACCACGCAGTTTTTATCATATTTATGGGGCAGATATTCACTGTCATTTCCCGCATCAAAAGCAAACTGTAAGATCTTCATTCCCGGGTAGCCTGTCTTCTTCACCAGTCGGATCACACTGGGGGTCAGGAATCCAAGATCTTCTGCGATGACCTTCTTTTTGCCCAGTTTCTTCTTCATCACAGCAAACAGTTCATAGCCCGGTCCCTTCTCCCAGTGACCGTTCTGTGCCGTAGGATCTCCGTAAGGCACAAACCAGTACTCGTCAAATCCCCGGAAATGGTCGATACGGAGTACATCGTATAGCTGATAGCAATATGCAATACGCTGCATCCACCATTCGTAACCGGTCTTCTTATGATATTTCCAATCATAGAGCGGATTGCCCCACAACTGTCCGGTCTCGGAGAAGCAGTCCGGCGGGCAGCCTGCCACACCGATGGGACGTCCTTCCTTATCTAACTGGAACAGCTTGGGATTCGCCCAGGTATCGGCACTGTCAAAAGCTACATAGATAGGAATATCTCCTACGATCTCGATGCCCTTTTTATTCGCATAAGCCTTCAGTTCTTTCCACTGTTTGGCAAACAGGTACTGCTGGAAGCAGTAAAATGCGATCTCATCTGAGAGCTTTTTGCGGTACTTGCGAAGTGCTGCCGCTTTTCTGAGACGGATGTCCTCATCCCATTCCATAAAGCAGACACCGCCGAAAGCATTTTTCACTGCCATATACAGAGTATAATCATCCAGCCAGTAAGCATTGTCCGTGATGAACTTCTGATACTCCTGGCTTTCCAGAAGTCCCTGTTTTTTTGCATTCTCAAATGCAATCTTCAGAACCTTGAACCGGGACAGGTAGATCTTCTCATAGTCCACGTAATGTTCATTGTCTCCGAAGTCATAGCTGTCACAGATCTCCTTCGTCAAAAGCTCTTCCTCGATCAGAAGCTCCAGATCGATATAGTAAGGATTCCCCGCAAAAGTGGAAAACGACTGATAGGGCGAGTCTCCGTACCCGGTAGGGCCTAACGGCAGGATCTGCCACAGTCTGTTGCCGGACTTCTCCAGAAAGTCCACAAAACGATAACTTTCTTTGCCGAAGGTTCCGATCCCGTACGTAGAAGGGATACTGGATATCGGCAGTAAAATTCCCTGTTTTCTTACGTTTTCTTTCATTGCTTTTGTATTCCTTTGATTTGATTAAAAAAATAACTATCCAGTACTTTGCCGTCGCTCTGAATAGTTACTAAAAATGGAAGCAAGGGGGCTCGAACCCCTGACCTTTCGCGTGTGAGGCGAACGCTCATCCCGGCTGAGCTATGCTTCCGGGTACTGCAGTATTCTTCTGCCATCCTTATTATAGCACCGGCATTTGGAATTGCAAGTACTAACAAATGCGGTTAGTGGGATTTGAACCCACACGGGTAACCACTGGCACCTAAAACCAGCGCGTCTGCCAATTCCGCCATAACCGCTTACGTGTCCACAAAAGAACACGCCTAATTATACTCTGCCACCCTTAAGCTTGTCAAGCATCCTGAACGGCTGTCTCTCCGATGTGACAGATGACTTTCCGATAGATTCTCACCAAGAAATACGATGTTAACAGCACACTGACAAGCTCCGCAATGGGAAATGCCCACCAGATCAGCGTCACATCACCGCTTAAGGATAAAAGCTTCGCCACGGGAAGCAGCACACACATCTGTCTTGCCACAGATACGATCATACTGTAAACACCGTTGCCCAACGCCTGGAATACGCTTCCCACCACAATACAGAAGCCGGCAAACACAAAGCTTAAGGAAATCGTCTCTAACGCCGGAACGCCGATGGCAATCAGGCTTTCCTCCGCGTCAAACATACACATAAGCTGTGCCGGGAAAATATGCATTGCAAGTAATCCTACGAACATAATACCCACACCATATGCCACGCTGTGCTTAATCGTCTTAATGACACGGTCTCTGTGTCCGGCACCGTAATTGTAAGCGATGATGGGCACCATGCCGTTGTTCAGACCGAATACCGGCATGAACACAAAACTCTGCAGCTTGAAATAGATACCAAATACTGTCTGGGCAGAACCAAACGCCGCCAGGATCAGGTTCATTCCGTAAGTCATAAGGGAACCGATCGCCTGTACCACAATAGAGGGCGCACCTACCTTGTAGATTTGTCCGATGAGATGCGCATTCGGACGGAAGCCTTTCATGGAAAGATTCAGTTCCTTATTGAATTTCAGATTAAACACAAGTGCCATGGATGCCGCAATGATCTGTCCGATAACCGTAGCCACCGCAGCTCCGGCGATTCCCATCCGGGGCAGCCCGAAATATCCGAAGATCAGGATCGGATCCAGGATGATATTGATGATCGCACCGATTCCCTGCGTGATCATGGTGTAGATCGTCTTGCCGGTAGCCTGTAACAGTCTTTCAAATGTTGTCTGCAGGAAAATCCCCATCCCCGCCACACAACAGATGGTCAGATATGTCACTCCATACTCCCGTACTTCTAAGACATCCGTCTGGCTGGCAAAAAACGGTCTGCTAACTACTGCGCCGATCACTGCAAAAGCCACGTAACTTACAATAGCAATGAAAATGCCGTTTCTGGCAATAATGTTTGCTTTCTCAAAATTTTTCTCTCCCAGTGTTTTGGACAAAAAGGCGTTGATACCTACTGCCGTTCCCACTGCCACGGCGATCATCAGGCTCTGGACCGGGAAAGCCAGGGATACCGCACGCAGGGCATATTCGTTGATTCTGGAGACGAAGATGCTGTCTACGATATTGTACAGCGCCTGCACCAGCATGGAGATCATCATAGGCAGGGACATGGAGATCAGTAATTTATCAATGGGCATAACTCCCATTTTGTTTTCTTTGGTCTGCATAAAAGTGCTCCTTTCGCATAAAAAAAAAGCCCCAAGCGGGGTTTTAAAGGATGTGGAAATGATGTATGTTATCAGGATGTCACAACACTTAGTGAGGCATGGGGGATTCGAACCCCCGACAACTTGATTAAAAGTCAAGTGCTCTACCGACTGAGCTAATACCCCATAATGAAACAGGGCTAGCTGGATTCGAACCAGCGAATGCAGCAGTCAAAGTGCTGTGCCTTACCGCTTGGCGATAGCCCTATAAATATGACACCAAGCGTGCCATTACGACACTTCACTAATGAAAAAAGGTGGATAAAGGGATTCGAACCCTTGGCCTCCAGAGCCACAATCTGGCGCGCTAACCAACTGCGCTATACCCACCATGCGAGACAGTGATGACCAAAAGTCTTCCTTATCTCAAATGTGCTCGAAGGGATTCGAACCCCCGACCCACGGCTTAGAAGGCCGTTGCTCTATCCAGCTGAGCTACGAACACATATCTGTCGTTAACTGCATTAGCAAACCGACGAAGCATATTGTAACTTATCCGACATCATTTGTCAACAGTTTTGTACTAATTTTTTGAAAAATAAACACAAAACCTAAGTTACGCATCGGGGTGACAGGATTCGAACCTCGATAAATTTCAGGAACCCAGTAAAGAAAGGAGTTTCCGACACTTCATCTTCCTTTGTTCTCAAATTTGTTCTCAAACAAAAGTCACACCCTTGATTCAGTACTATATCACAAAAAATAATTGTTGGCTACAGTTTTTTATTCAAAATTTTGCTCTTGGTCTACACCACCTCTACATCGTCACTCAGTATAAAGATTACATACCACTACCCTAATCGCATGGTTATACCCTTCTTTTTCCATCTTCTCTATGGTACCCATATGGTGAAACACATTGCTTCTGCTATAATCATGCCTGCCCCATTCACAATACTCATAACCAATCGCTCTCGAAGCACTCAAAAGACGATTAGCCTTTGATTCCTTATTATAATCAACCCTGATCATATGTTTACAGTACAAGTCTACCAACCTCATCTCTGAAATGCTAGATAAGTCAGCGGTGTCACTGACTTCTATATTTACATCTGTAATAAGGTCTCCGAATATATTGAACATAAACTTTCTCTCCTTATAGGTTGTTATAGATATTGTACTAAAATCAATGACGTAAATAAATGGTATTAAAAAGGGCAGTTAGTTGTTCACTAACTGCTCTTCAAAAATTAAAAGCTATCAATTACACATAGCTTTGATATCATCATAAGTCATATTTAACCCATCTTCAGATAAACCAGTATTGATATAGTCTACATAAGAACCATATAAATCTGAATGGTTAGAATACAACGTAGAGTCAATACCCTTAAATAACCTTTTACCGAAACGGCAAGCTGATTCTAAATCTTTATATTCATAGCCAAACCTATTAAAGATTAACCCATCCATATTCTTTTCTTTAGCATCCTCTAACGCAATTATTACAACATCTCCATAAAGCGGTATATCGTCAGAAGATATATATTGATCCATTCCAGATATAAAGCTATTATAACAATAATCTTCGTTAGACAAAAGCGGATCACTTCTGTCTTTCGTTATATCATCATAATCACCATTTACAATCTTATCATAAATTGGTTGAAGAAAAAATCCGGTATCACCATAAGTTCCTACATTATCTAATTCTGAATCCTTGTTCTGCTCATAAGTATCATATAAGTCATAAACAAAAGACTTCATACCCTCATCAGTATTGCCATAGTACTGGTTAAAAGAATCGTTAACCAAAGACCAGTCTACTCTTACATCCTTACCTATTACCGAAAACAAATTACTATCACTACGCATAGATGCAGAAGCATACTTATTGAATAAATCCCAGTCAACATTCGTCAACTCCGGCACATCTTTCAGACTATATACATAATCAGCAGTAGAAGAACCATCCTGTGTCATCTCAGTGTCCTGACCTCTTAAAGCCTCTAAGTCTTCCGCAGACAAATCGGAACCGTCACCCTCGTCCCACCAAGCCTCAGGGATTGCAAACTTATAAGTATAGATATCATCTCTGAACTTAATGGATACGACCTCTGTATTACCGTTGTCCTCGAAGCCAAGCTCTACGCTGTCAGCTGTAACACTACTCTGTGTACCGTCAGCGTAATCAATGATACCCTCAAACATACTAGCATCACCCTCAACCGATCCGTTTCTTGTGTTTACGAACATATCCCAGTTGTTATTACTATCCCACTTCCAGTTGATATCCGTATACTGTACATACTCACCTACCGTAGCAGTGTAATGATCTTCGCCTAAGTACACACCTACCTGATTACTCAAGTATACTGAAGTATCCGTCACATACTTACCCTTATAGTCAGCCAAACTCCGATCCGGCTTCAAACCGCTATACTCGATAACAATATCCTCGGGGTCGATCACCTGAAACTGATACTTCGCACCGTCCGTTACATGAATTCCTTTAGGTGAACCCATAGACCACCCAACAGCAACTCCAACCAACACAACACCGCCTGCAATCAGACCATATTTAACCTGTTTCTTCATACTCTTACTCCTTTCAAAGTAACTCAACTTATATCGTAATGTAGAATTTTAATACATAACTTTTTTCTCATAATATCAATTTCATGTACTTATTTCAAGTACATTTTGAACCTTCCATAAGTTCGCCGTTTTAAGATATTGATAGCGAAAATTTATACACCAAATAATTATAGGGGGTGTTGATAGTATGAAAGATAAGCATTTAGGATTACGTTTGGATGAAGATACCCACAGAAAGTTAAAAAGTCTTGCGGAATTTGAAGGTCGGTCTATCAATGGGGAAGTAGTATATTTGATCCGGCAAGCTATTATAAAATTCGAAAAAGAAAACGGAAAATTAGAATAAGAAAATTATTATGCTTATATATTTCTATCTCTAATCGGTCATATTAAAGGTACTCCAAAGTGGGGATTTCGATTCCCATTTATTTCTATCTATAAATATGCTAGGATAATATGCAAATAGAAACCATGGAGGTAGAAACTTATGAATAAAACTATTCCTTGTTATCACATATCTTATTCCGATGAAGAAAATAGGATTGTGCATAATTTTGTTGAAAATGCAACAGAGTCAGAATTAGTTAGTGCAATACGAGAACTGGCAAATGTATCTGCTGAACAAGTCCCAAATATTAACGAGGCTTTCAAGCAATTCGAAAAAGAAATCAGAGAGCGAGATATATTATATCAAAAATATAAAGCATTAGAGTCGTGTTTGAAAGAATGGAAAAAATATTATACAGGTTTATGCAATTATAAAATGGCACTTCGTATTCGAAAGGAATACGCTATTTTTAAAGGGACTTATAAAGGGAAATCTGTTTTCAACGATTTTATAGACGAAAAGCAATCCACTTGTTTTCCGGGTTATTCCTGTGATTTTGTACACCTTGCCATACTTTCAGAGGATGCCAAAAATTCGATTAAAAAACCCGTAGAACCCGATCATCTTTATTTTTCCACCGATGATATAGAAGTTTGTCCGTTAAGTAATGATGCAAGTTTGGAATCTATTGGAAAAGATAATCTAAAATATTTACTTATATTTATGTTGGCTCGTATGGATTCTCCTAATGAGAATCAAATTCCTATTGCGCTTTTATTTTTTACGAGGAAGTATGCGCAAGAAAATCATAAGGGGAAAAATGCTTTGCCCCCCTTCGCAACATCATTATTAACATACGACAACTTAATAACCGAGAATCAAAGATTCCTGACCAAAATCAAAGAAACAGCGGATCAATGCAGAGAAATCCTTGCGGAAATTGAAAATTGAATTTTTAACGAAAGACACCCTTCGGGGTGTCTTTTTTGGGGAAAACGCTTCTAAATGAGGTAATGGCAAAAACATGGTAAGCTTATTTTCAGAAAGGAGGAATTGCTATAAAAGCAAAAGTATTTATTATACGGACATTGTATAAAGTCCATAAACATTATAAGGAGGAAAAAAACTATGAAACAAGGTACTGTTGATGATAATCAGTTATGTGTAAGTGACATTAATATATCGGCTGTGGGGTTGATTCCACCGATTGCCGCTGTTACAAATGTCTCTTATATATATAAGATTGATGCGCAGGGGAAAAGAACCGATCAAATTGAGGGAGTTCGATACCGATGCGCAAATCCCAAGGACTTCACAGTCTTTACACTGAAAACATTATCTGCAAGAGCGGTTATTACAGCAGAAGAATTGGCGGAATCTGAAGATGTGGTCTACATCGCTATTCCCGTAAAAGATGTTGTTATTAAACCGTATAAAGTAGAATATGGGGTGGCAAAAGTGTCAATCATTGCTCCCTTGGTAAAGTTGGCAACTGTGGAGAAATAATTCAATTAACAAACGGGCAGTATACCTAAAATTTTCAGTATACTGCCTTATTAGAAAGGAGAAAGGGTATGTTAAAACAATTAATAACAGACTTTTTTCAACAGCTTGTGACAATTACAAGCAAAAAAATAGATGCCATGAATCAACAGGCAGCTAAAGAACAACAAATACGTGCCCAACAGGCTAAAAAAAATACCGAAAATGCACTTGGTAGTGCGTTAAGAAAAAGATGGGCTTCTGCCTTGAATTCGCTTCCGGCGCATTTAAGTATCTCTGGAAGAGAAATAGATAGCTTTTCCTTATCAAATGCTCTTGAGACTTCCTACTGGGAGTTGTCAGTTCCAGTTCCAGAAATGTTAAATAAAAGCAAATGTAAACAAATTCAATCTGCCTTGGTTAATATTTTAAGCAACCAATGTGCTGAAGCATATCAAGATTTCCAGCAGAAAATATTTGACGATGCTAACGAATATGCTACGGAAATACTACGGATTCAAAATGGAGGGGGACGAGTTAAGGATGATATTATATTTTACCAGAACTATAACAAATATTTTTGGAGCAATAATTATCG